>Ga0181402_1000449_pt1 | contig 15308 bp, 10 predicted proteins | sample 25SPOviralmetaG_FD_130131 | JGI IMG/M metagenome (GOLD analysis project Ga0181402, IMG submission 130131) | Marine viral communities from the oligotrophic San Pedro Time Series (SPOT) site, San Pedro Channel, CA, USA - 25 SPOT_SRF_2011-08-17 | ecosystem: Environmental > Aquatic > Marine > Strait...
ACATATTCTACAGTTACAGGAAAGAAACAAAGCACAAGAGGTACACTAAATAAAAGTGTAAGCCACTCATCTTTCCAAGACTGACTTGACGCTCGCGCCATTGCAGTCTCCCAATCAGCAGCAGATTCAGCTTGCTTTACCATTACAGCAGCTTCTGCTTCTGCCTTAGCCTTGGTCTTAGCAGTCTTACCTTCTAACCAAGTACCTCCAAGTTTTAGTAATCCATCAACAACTGGAATCCCCATCAGCTTCGTCCTCTTCTATCTCAGTAATAATTATTTCTTGCTGCTCTTCAAACATTAAACGGAAGTCTTCAAGTTTCATAAAAGGCATATTGTGTTTAGCTTGATGTAGCTGATATGTCTTATAGACTTTACCCAAAAGATCCTCAGTATAAAAAATCATCAGTAGCTCCATACGTGTGGCCTTGGTCTACCTTCAGAATCTGGGAGGTCATCTAGATGTATAAATCGTACTCCTCCTTTTTGACTTACCCCTATCCCTGTAAAACCTGCCTCTAGAGCGCCCTGTAGAAGCCTGTGAGCCTGTTCTCCACGTACCGCTATGTCTACAGCCCTTCCTGACGCATGAGCGCCTACGGCCTTTTTACGAGCTTCTATGGGGTGATCTGGGCAACGGTAGGCAGAAGTGATAGGAAAAGCAAATCCCATCTTGTCACGTAGCTTATCTACCTTCTGCATGAATGCAGGATCAATACCCTGTTCTTCACAGTGTTTACATTCTAGTTCTTTCTCTGTAAAATATTTATACATATGTATCCCTATTAGAAGTAGCAGTGGTATCGTTGCAAAAAAAAATATCTAGCCATAACCTATTAAAGATTTTAAAATCTTACCTCCTGATGCTCTATAAACTCTAGGATCTTTAGGGTCAAATGAACTTGCATAACTTGTTTTAAACTGTGCAGGTTTAAAGGCTATGTAAGAATACTCTTCTTCAGGCCCCTCCATTTTGTTTATATACTTAACACCATCAAAACCAAAAGAATCTAAAAGTTTTGATAGCTCTGTATTTAATTCAGCCTTGCGGAGTCTGGCCTCTAGGTCTGTTTTAACATTCTCTATATTAGGATTTTGTTCTATTTCCCGTATATAGGAGTCTATTAAGCTATTAAGTTTTTTAAATTTAAATCTTACACTGTCGGAACTAACATCACTTTGCTCTATAATTTGTTGCATAAAATCTTCTTTGTCGCCGCTAGTTAATATATTATCTGCGCCCCAGTTACCATAGTCAGAGTCTCCAACATCTAAAGGATTCTTTATATTTAAATATCCTTTAACCATTGATATAGGAAAGCCACTAGGCTCTCTGCTATCTAAAAGAGTTTCAGGAGTAGAGCGTAACTCAATGTCATCTACAGGCTGATCAGTATAATCTCTAGCTCCTAAATGCACCGCTTGCTCTTTAGTTCCGTAGTGAGTACCAAGCTCATTCATAGGAATAACATAATTCATTTCATAATCTGCGTCAATGCCATGTCCTGTAGCTCTGTACACTGGTATCTTAATATCAGAGTCTTCAATGTGCTTTGCAAGAGCAGCATCCCTATCTACATCAGGCGTAGCCATAGCCGTAGAAGGACGCTTTGTTTCAGGCATTTCCTGCATAAAGTCTTCAAATAACTTTACAGCTTTAGCTTTAACAGGATCAGTTTTGCCCTGTTCTAAAAGATCAGTAAGCTCTGCTAGTTTTTTCTGCTTTTGAGCTTGAGCAATATCTTCTCCAAACTCTATTAAGCCTTCTTGGGCTAAGTCGTATTGAGTACTAACTTCAAGAAAGTCATCTACTCTTTCATCAAAAGTTCTATCTAATGCGCCTATTCTTTCTAGCTCTTGGCCCACATCACGGCTTATAGAGGCGGCATCATCTATATCTAGTTCTTCTGCTGCTTTTCCCGCAGCCTCAAATAATTCTTGCTCGCCTTCTGTGTAACGCCCAGACTCTACAAAAGTTTCTCCTTTACTTAGCACCCCTTCTTCATCAAAAGCTTCAGGATATCTTTCACGTAACTGATCTATTTCAAGACCACGTTTTTCTCCAAGAGCTACTGCTGTTTCTAATTTAATTAGTTTTTCTGCTTCTGTTTCTCCAGCACCTAACTCCATTAATTTTTCATCTACATCTGCTACATCTTTTTCAGCAACATTTCTTTTAGAAAAAGTATTTATTAAATCAGCTACTTCTTCTGTTACAGTTTTAGCTATGGGTCTAACTAAACTACCAACAGCAAAACCCATGCGTCTTAAAGGGTCTTCAGAGTCTATGTACGCCTCCCCAGCCTGTTGATCGTAGGGCATACCTGTCATTTTATCTATTCGCTCATCAGGTTCTTCAGGGACTTTAGGAACGTCTGTAACTACCCCGCCTGTTTTACGCAAAACTCTTCTAGTATCTTCTTGCTCTAACTGCCCAGCTTCTATAATATCTTTAGTTAGTTCTCTACGAAGCTCTTTAGGCCAAGCAGCGTATAAAGGAAGTTTACTTGGCACCCACGCTGTAGCACTATTTTTTTCAAACATTCTAGTAACATCTGATGCTACAGGGCCAAACAATCCTGCAACCGCAGAAGGTGCAGAGCCTGTTATATCAGCAGCCTTTTTAACTCTGTATAAAGAATCAAAATAAAAACCAAGGCCACCTACTCGCGTTACAGCGTCAAATACTAACTCTTCGTCATTTTTAAATTTAAACTGATCATCTTTAGTAAACATGCCTTGTTTTACATAGTTAGTAAACGCAGCAGTTCCTAACATAGCCATAGCTGTTTCTGCTACTCTTGCTGTAGTTTTAAAGTCTCCTCTAGGAGCAGCCCTTCCTGTACGCTGTACTAAATCTTTTAATATTGTATTTGTAAATGCAGCAGGGTACGCAGTCAACTGAAACAACATAGTTGTTCCGGGGTTGCCTGATAGGGCTACAGAGCGTAATCCTGATTCTCTAGTAGGGTTAAGTATTATTTCATTAGTATATCTAGCAGCCGCCTGATCTATTTTAAAATTAAATTCAGACTTCTTAGATAAATCTCCACCAGTTTTGTCTACCCACGCAAGCCCCTCATCTATATCAATGTTAAGCTCGCGCAGTTGATCTATTTGAGTTTGCACATAGTTAGAGTAGTTTCCTTTTTTATCTTTTACCGCATTAGCAACAGATTTTAAATTAGTAGAAACTATATCTCTACCAACATTAAAGCTAGTAAGCTGCACAACTTTAGTCCACGGCTCTAGTCCAGTAGCCCTAAAAAATGTTCTGTTAAACTTTTGAAAGTTTTTTAATCCTTCGCCAGACAATCGCTCTACTTGGTCTGCCGTAGCTTGATCTAGTGCTACTCCAAATCTATTCATTTCTAAAAATGCTTCAGATCTAGTAAGTTTATGATTTTTAACTAGTCTGTCTACCATACCATAAGTTATATTTTTTACACCAGCAGCTACAGCCTTACCCGCACCCTTTGTTGTGCTTTTAATACCGCCTCTAGAAATGTTTAACATAATTTCGCTAACACTATTAAGTGCAGCCAAAGGTAGCAAGCCTACTCTTGTTGCAGTAGAATATGCATCAATACCATATTGGAAGTATTTATTGTGCGGCTCAATTCCTTCACCTGTTTGAGCCTTCCAGACTTTGTGTAAAGATTGCTGCGCTTCTAAAATAGCTTTATTGCTAGCGCCAGCCTCTTGCATTTCTTGTTTTATTTTATCAAAGTATAAACTTTCAAATCCTTGGCGAACAGTTTGACCTTTAGCATTTACCGTATCTTTAAAATTAGTAGCTCCAAAAGTTTTCTTTTTAGCTAATGATCTACTAATTTGATTAAAATAAGATGTTAAAACTTCTTGAGTGTCGTTATTTAAAAAGTCTTCAAATACTGTGTCATCTGTAAAATTAAATTTTCTTGTACTTAAAAATGAACTTCCTCCAACATTAGAAGCTTCATCTCCAAATTGAAATTTAATTGATAGCATTTCATCTGTAATTCTGGCGGCTTCAGCATTATCTGCCGCCTCGCCTACTTGGATTAATTTAGCTTGAAAAACATCTTTATTTTTTTCAATAGCTTTTCTGTCCCACAGTCTAGGAAAATAATTAGATGTTAATTCTTTAGCATCATCATAAAGACCCTGTGACCTAAGCTCTTCTCCTGCTTCATCTAGCAGACTTCTAAACTTAGCACCCACAGTATTAATTAAAGCATCATCTGACTTCTCACCTCTAATAACATTAGAAAGTTTTTTATACATTAAGTCTCTGTTCTTACCATAAGTGCCTTGTAGCAAAGGATCAACAAAAGTTTTAACAGCTACATAGTATTTACCATAAGTTTCTCCCAAGACTTCAGAGTAATCTGAGTCTTCTTTTACACGTTCTCCGAAAGTAGTTCTTTGTTTGTCATATCTAAATTTTCTTTGGAGTGAACTAAGAGTATTAGACTGTTTAAGATACGGATCTAAAAGAGTAGATACTTTACCACCATAATAAGCAGGTAGTTTAGTTAGCGTTCTAGCTGCTTTGGCTACACCCTCTGCAATAGCACCTTTATTTTTGCGATCAACTTTAGGGCCTAAAGTGCTTTGTAACAACCTATGCTCAGTAGCTTCGCCGCCTCCATTCTTTTTAACAAAGTCTTTTACCATAGAAGCTACAACATCTTCATCAACATCTCCTGAGTCCATGACTTTAAAAACGCCTTCAAGAAAGTCACCCTCTACTTGTGTAAACTCTTTAGGATTATATTCTAATCTTTCTCGTCCCAGTAGCTCTCCTTCTAGTGGAGCTTCTGCAAGCTCTCTTTGCATTTCAGAAGTATCAGATGCACGACCTGCATTTTTAAAATCTATTTTACTTGTAACTTTATCTTTTAAATAGTCATACCCTGCTTTTGTAGCGGCTCCTCCACCAGCTATACCAGCAACTAAAGTTGCGCCTATTGCTGCGCCCCCTGCCGTCATAGCTCCTACTTCAGCCATGTTTACTTCATCTTGTTCTAGTAGTCCAGTATTAATATCTCTAGATTGTTCATAGTAATTAGCTGTACCTGCCCAAGCACCACCTTCTGCGGCACCTACTCCAATTACAGCTTTGTTCTTTTTTAAATTAGCAAGAAGGCGTTGTCGTATAGCTTTTTTAGCTAACTGTTTAGAAGCTACATTTGCTGCTGCACTTCCTCCTCCTGTAAAAGGTAAAGCTAAAAGACCAATAAAGTTGAAAGGGTCGCTAATCATATCGCCGCCCGTGTCGGCAATTTGAGCATACCTTTCGTAGTATGTGTCTACTTCTGATCTATTAAATGCATCTTGTAGAAATAAATAATCTCTAGTTACATCTTCAGGAGCATCTTTTAAAATACCAGAATTGTTTATAAGAGTAGGTAGTTTATTTTGCTCATCTCTCATGTATTCTAAAAAATCTATTTCTTCTCCAGCGTCTTCAGCACCCACTTCAAATACATTAGCCCAACCACCTTTCTGATCATAAAAATATCCAGCAACATTTTGAAGCCTTTTTTGAACTTCTTCATTTTCTCTAAGCTCAGACATTTTGTAAGATTCTAAATTAGAGTATCTTACTTCTTCTTCCTCGTCTTCTGTATATTCAGGAGGCATAGGCATAGAAGGCTGTTTATTTTCATTTAATTTAGAAACAGAATAATCAAGACTGCTAATTTTATTAATGTATTCTTCATTATAGGTTGACATATTATTATGGCCCCTTTGCAGCATCTCTATGAAGTTGTTCTAAAAGTTCAATATAGGTATACCCTGTGCCTCTATACTTTTTTATATTTATATCGCTTCCGGGGCCGTGAGCTTTAAAACCTTCTATTAAATGCAGTCTAGCTTGAGCAGTAAGTTTACCAAAATTTAATCTAGCATCTTCTTGCAAAGCAGAAAGCTGCGAGTCTGTCATAATTATTTTTTGTGCATTAGGACTTTGCTCTAAAGCGTAGTAAGCATCAAAAGCATACATAGAACTATTAACATCTAATCCAGTATCATTTAAACCATTGTTTGCTGTAATATCAAATTCATCTTTATCGCCCTGCTCAATAGTCCCTCTACCTGTATACTTTATAAACCAATCATCATCCGTCAATATAGTACTATTAAAAAATCTAGTTTGTGCAGCAGCAGCTAACATATTAGTTTGAGATTTAGTTAATCGTGCATAATTATTATCATCTGTTAAAATAGGATTAGCCATTAAAGCCATAGAAGTAGTAGCCACGCTTGTAGCAACATCAGATTTCCAAGCATCTTTTTCGTTGCTAGTAGCATCATAGCCTTCTGCCATTGTTAAGTAAGCTTCAGTCACTTGGGCGCTTGCTATAGTTGTTTTTTTGTCACTAAAACCTTTTGCTGGCATTGATTGGCTAACTAAATTATAATTAGAAGTTGCAGCATCAAGCTGTCCCGGCTTTAAAGCTTCTCTAAAATCTCCAGCAGAATATTTTCTTTTATCATTTCTTGATGACGCCTTAACTTTAGCATATCCATTTTTAGTTCTTACATAATTGTATGTAGTATAAATATTATATTCTTCACCTAGTATATCTTTTCCTTTTGTAACGTCAACAGTAGATCCAAATTTTCCTCTTTCAAAAGCTGCTACAGATGCAGGATCATTTGGATTAACTCTAAGCTCTTCGTAAAACACTCCGGGTTTATTAGGATGTTCTAATTTTACTTTTATTGCTGTTACTGTTCTATCTTCACCATCATCAAATGAAGCTGTTAAGTTATCTAATTTTTCACTTAGAACATCGTAGTCGGCTCTAGTAACTTTAAAAGCTTTTATATCTTCTGCAAGCTTTGCAACTTTTGGTAGTTTTGCTTGTGAGCCTAATACTTTTTGAGCTTCAAATACAGCCTCTCTATTGTTTTCAGAAGAAGTCATTAAAGCTTCTAATCTTTCTGCTCGCACATCTTCAGTGCTTTTAAGATTAAAAAATCCACCTACTTTATTATTTAACCACTCTCCAGCAGTTCTAGTTCCCGGTGCATTTTCAGCATAGTATTTTTCAAAGTCTTCAGGGCTTCTAACTTTAATAGCAGTTTCAAAGTTACTATTAATTGAGTCTACATAACTTTGTGATCTTTCATCAGCAAGCTTACGCAAATATCCCTTACGTTGTGTTTCATCGTAATCTTCTTCAGGGTATGCTTCATTAAAATCTGTTAACAGTTTTGCATATATTTTATCAGATGCATAGCCTTTCTGTCCACCTTCATAGGCCATAGACTCTTCATATGTTTTTCTATTAGACTGTGCAATGTTATAGGCACTTGCTTGTTTAGCTTGAGCTTTAAGATAATCTTCAGACTCTAAAAACTTCTCAGCACTTTCTTGCAATCTGGTATTAATAATACTTGTAGCCAAGTTTCCCGCAGCACCTATAAGTTGGTTGCGTTCTTCTTTTTCTCTACGTTTACTAGCTTTAGCCAGAATGCTCTGGCCCATTTGATCAACTAAACTCATTTTATTGCATTCCCATTAAGCTTGGAGGTGAATCAGGTGGAGGCGCTTCAGGCTTACTCATTAGGCTAGGAAGTTCCGCAGCAGCTACTTTATCAGCTATTCCTTCTGCGCCCTCTGGAACCTCAGTAGACTCTAAAGATTCTAAACGATCTGATCCTAACGTAGCACCAAACATATCATCATCTTCGTCATCTGTCACTACATAATCTATGTCAGCCCTTTCAGCCAATGCCATAATCATATACGCTGTTGGCTCAATAAGCAACATCATTAAATCAGGATTCCACTTGCCTTCGTTGAAGCCAGCGTATAGAATCATCTGAGTCATTTCCATAACTGTTGAGTTTTCTGCTAAAGCAGACATCATAGGCACATAAGAAGATTCACCACTAAGTACAGTAAATAAATAATCTAAAGCTTCTTGAGGCTTTGTAAACTCAGGTGATCCTACATAAGACTGAGCAATATCAGGATCTTCTGTTAAAGACTCACCCGGAATAGGGCGATCCATATTAGCTAAATGATCTTGAAACTGTTGATTTTGATCATCGTACATTGTATACTCCTTACGCTGTCACACCCGTAAAATATTGAACTGTAGTAAGTTGGTTTTGAGATCTTTGAATAGGAGAAGCACCAAAAGCATATAATTCATATTCTTCTTGTTCAGGAATATCTATAGCATATTGAGAACCATAAGCTTGTGTATCTTGTGCAAAGCCACTTCCAAAAGTTTTTTGTACAGCTTTACCTACATTAGCAGCAGAGAACCTACTACTTCCTCTTGAAGCTGCTTGAGATACTCCTGTAGTAGATCCTATATCATATGTTTGTCCTGCTGCAAGTTGTTCAGCAGAAAGTGTTTCAACTGGAGGAGATAATAAAGATGAAGTATTAAAACCTTCAGAATCAAAAGAAGGTGTGTATCCCATGCTCGGAGTATCAGCACTATATAGTTTACTAGTTTCTGTGCTAATCTTAAAAAACTTATCAGGATCACTAGTATCTAAAGGTTTAATATCAAAAGAACTTTTAACTCCCGGTGACTTAATAAGTTCACTATCTTGATAATCTACAACCATATCTTCAGGAGTGTACCCAGTGTCAAAAGGTTCTATTTGTTCTTCAAAGATCTTTTTAGCCTTTACAGCTTGTGCGGCTTTAGCATATTTATTTGTACCTGTAAGCGTATCCATTGAAAATAAATCACCTCCTTTAGCAGCTACATCTGTAATAGCTTTAGAGGCTGTATCCATAATACCGCCGGGGCCTGAAAAGTTTTTCATTTGTGTAATATCAATGCCGCCTTTAGTAAAGCCTTTAATAAACTCACCTGCTCCGGGTATTTGATTTAATGCTGTTCCTATAGTTTTACCAACTACTTTCATTACACCATCACCTACACTTTTTACAAGACTCCCAGCTTTAGTGGCTATATTTACAGCAGCATTTAAAAACGAACCTGCACCACTAACAATAGCACTACTAGAAGCCATCATAGCCCCTGCTGCTTTTCCTAGCATACTCCCTATTCCCGGCAGGAGAAAACTAAGAGCTATCTGACCTACGATACCAGTTTTGTTCATAAACTTGCCAACTTTACCAACAACTTTTTTGATACCCTTGCCTACTTTTTTAAAGACCTTTTTAACTCCTTTAAATAATTTTTTAAAGAATCCCATTAGTCGCCTCCTTGAGAATACAAATTAGTTACAAAATTTAACAGTGTAGCAGTATTGGAGCTTCCCTTATCTGCGGCTGCTTGATTTTGTAAAGCCATTGCATACATAGTTACTTTACGATCTTCACCCTTTTCATAGCTTGATCTAATATAGTTAGCTTCATCTCGTAGTCCTTGCCAAATAAAATCTTGTTCTGCTAAATCTAAATTAAAAGCTTGTTGTGCATTTATTTGATTAGCTGCATTAGTAGCTGCTGTATCTACAAGATTAGCTTTTCTGCGCCATTCTACATTAGCTTGGGCAACAGCTTGTTTATTAGCTGCATTCCACTGCTCACGTTGAAATTCTGTTTGAGCATTAAATTGTTCTACTTGTGTTTTTAATTGTGCATTAGCTCTAGAAACTTCTATAGTATTATTAGCTTCTACAGCCGCAATCTTATTAGCTTCTGCCGCATTAAACTGCTCCATAGCATTTGATTGCGATGCATTAAACTGTGAAACTTGAGCGCCAAGACTAGCATTAAATTGATCTACTTGAGTTTGTGTAGCAGCATTAAATTGTCTTGCTGCATTCTCAGCAGCTTGATTAGACAACAATCTTTGTTGTTTCATTTGTTGATCTAGTACAGTAGCTTGTTGCCTGTTATTAAGATTAGCCATATCCATTTGCAAGAAAGACTGAGCATTTGTGATAGCTACTTTGGTACGTGCATCTGCATTTTGCATATCCATCTGAGCCATAGCCGTAGCATTTTGCATTGCAGCTTGTTGGCGATTATCAAGATCTTTCATGGTCATAGATTGCATAAACTGACTATTAGCTAACTGAACTTGTTGATTAGCATCAAACTGTTTCATGTCCATGTTAGCATCAATCTGTGCATTAAACATAGAAGCAGCCTGTTGATTATTAAGATTAGCAAGGCCCATTTGTTGAGCAAGCTGTGCATTAACTTGTGCTGCTTGCATTTTCTTATCATATGTTTGTAGTTCTGCAACATTCCTAGCATTCATACTTTCAGAGTCTGCTTGGTTCTTAGCAGTAAGATTAGCTAAAGATACTTTTTCAGATGCACTTAATTGTGCAAGCTCTGCACGTTGCCGTAATTCAGTATTTTGAGACATAACACTTACAAAAGTAGTATACTCTTGTAACTTCATACGATTAGCTTCAGTCATGTTAGCAGAGTCTGTAGCTGCCCTTTCAGCAAGATTAGCAAGCTCCATTTGTTGCTCAGCATTCATGTTAGCTAAATCCATTTGCTGTGCTAAGTTTGCATTAGTCTTTTTAAAGTCTACTAAAGTCTGTAAGTTTGTTAATCTTTCTTGGTTAGTAGCAGTCATTGTATCTCTAGCTGCTGCATTTTGATTTGTTAAATTACTTAACTCAATTTGCATTTCAGAGGATAGATTAGCTTTTTCCATGTCTTGCTGTAGTTCAGCTTGACGCATAGTACGGTTAACTTGAGCTTGATAGTTTGTAAGTCTAGTTTGTTGTTCAGCAGTAAGATTTTGTCCTTCAGCTCTATTTATAGCTTCTAAGTTTGCTAGATCCATTCGTGACCCAGTATCTAAGTTAGCTAGTGCAGTTTGTTGACGTTGGCTAGATTCTTGTGCTGCTCTTTGTTGTGCAGCTTGAAAGTTAGCCAGTTCAGTTTGTTGTGTTTGTTGAGCAGAAAGAATAGTAGCTTCTTGTCTAAACTGTCCTTCTTGAACTTTTATCTGCTGAGCCATTTGTGCAGTTTGTGATGCTGCTGTTTGACGATTAGAAAGATTCTGCATACGAATCTGCATAGTGTTTTGAGCAGTAGTTAAGTTAGCTTGTTGTTCATTGCTAAGATTCTGCTGTGCGCGTTGCTGAAGGGCCTGTGCGTTGCTATTAGCGATAGGTAAGGCGCTCTGTATGATTGCATTAAATAACGCATCACGACCCACTGTAGAGGCTTGTAGGCCCCTCTGAGCAAGGTTCTGCTCTATAGCTGCTACTGCTGGTCTTGCCCATGCAGGAGTCTTACCATCTTCCATACCTGCTAGTAGTTGTTCCATTTGAACAGACACTAGAGCCTCTTGAGGGAGTGCTGCTACGGCTGCTGTTACTTGGGGATCTGCACCACTATCAAGCTGAGCTTCTACAGTTGCAGGATCTTCTGCAATTGCTGCAGTAACTTCTTTAGGCATATTTGCTACAACAGCAGTCATATCTTCTGCTGCTGCTGTACGCGCTGAGCCTGTAACAGCTTGCATAGTTGCTGCCGCTGCTGTAGGAATACCGCCAATCTGTGAAGCATCTCCTTTAGGCGCTACACCTAAAATAGCTTCACGACCTTCTAAATCTACTACAGGTGCAGTTCCTAGTTGTTGTGCAATCCTAGAAGATGCTTCACCTACTTGTGCAGTTCTACGTTCAGCTAATTTAAACTCAGGAATATCATCAAGATTAGTACCTTCTTTTGATACTATATCCATTAAATCTTGTCTTTGACGCTCTGAAATAGTTTGAGCAATACGTGTAGCTACTTCAGGATCTTCAGCTTCTATTACTTTAAAACGCTCATCAGTTGTTATTCCTGTAGCGTAGTCTCTAGCTTCTGGTCTAGTAGCTGCTGTAGCTTTAGCTGCTTCTTCAGCCGCCGTGTCTCTACTAACCGCTTGTGCTTTTTCAGTTAAAGTTGCTTGCGCTGCTGTAGCCTGTGCTTCAGGAGATACTGTGCCTTGAGCCGCTTCAATGTCTGATAATTCTTCTGCTTTTTTAGCAGTAAATGTAGTAGCTTCTGGTTTTATTCCTTGATCAGCAAGAGTAGTAGTTCCTTTTGTTTGATCTATAGCACCGGGATCAGTTACTGTTTGTGCTGCTACTTCGGCTTGTTTAGCTATTTCTTCTGCGGGGCCTAATTCAGTATCAGTAGTATCTACTTTTGCTACTTCAACTTCTGTAGGTTTAAATTTTTCATACTCTGGAGCTACATAGTCTTTAGGATCTTTAGGCGTATCTAATGAACCTGTCGTAGGCAAAGTAGTTGTTGATGTAGTATCAGTAGGTTGCCCTGTTTCTGTATTAATTACAGTACCATCAGGCAAAGTAACATCTTCGGGTTCGTACTCTACAACACGATTTGCTCCACCCGTAAATGCTTTAATTCTTTTTTGTTTTAAAGATTTTAAAACTTTTTTATTGTTTCTATTTGCTCTTTTTTTACTCATAGTAGCATACTTCCAAATACTGTTATTGATGTAGTAAATACTACCGTTATAACTAACCAAGCTAATTTTTCCCATCGTGCTGCATGATTCTCAGTAGCCTTACGAAGTTCTCGTAACTCTACAGTACACTCAGCCCAGCGTTCTCCACACTCTTTCTCATGCTCTGCTATACGCTCTAAAGCCTCTAAAGCTATATCCATTTCTGTTTTAGCAGTCATAAGTGTTTTCACCTATTGCTTGGCTTTGCCAATGTTCAGTGCAATTACATCAAGAAACTTGTAGGCTTTAGCCACCAGTTCATCATCTTTTGGTGTCGGCGTCAATGCAGCTATAGCAGACGCTAAAGCTACAGCAGCGGTAAGTACGTTGAATACGTCAAATATGTATTCCACTACCAAGGTACTCCAGTGGACTGTGCAGCCTTACGATCAATCTGAGCCTGTACCTTTGCAGTACGTTCAGATTCAATGCGAGCCTTGTACTCGTCAGCGGTTTCATTGCCTTCTTTGTTAGCGTCATAGATCCAGCCCAGTACGTCGCTTTCTTTGAGGTCAGCATAGGCGATGTATCCACTGTCAGACGCATCGTAAGTAAAGCGAGCTTTGCCGCCCTCAGTTGCGCTTTCGCCACCGCCAGCATCGCTTGCTGCGACTAGGCTCCAGTAAGCCAAGATAACGCCACCGTCGGCGTCTACATGGGTCATATTGTTAACTGACCAAGTTGTGTTAATAGCCATTTGCTATCCTCCTGTTATTTATCCGCAATACAAAACACACGAAACAAGTTTTACGCCTGTCTTGCTGTCACCAATCGTTACCTTTCCAATCGTTGAACTTCTGATGATGTCATCTGACTGAACTTTAGCTGTGCCGTCGCCGTTTGACTCAAGTAAGTCTCCACCAGCGCACGCGCCAGTGACTTTGACTGATCCAATACCAACAGATGTCACAATTACCTTACCCTGATCTGTAAACTCATTGACTACTCCGTAAACACAAGCATCGCCAACAGCATCAGAGACTTTCACCTTTGCGTGATCTGCTCTTGTTTGCCCTGCTTTTGGATTTGGTATTTCGTTGCCGCCGACATCAGACTGCATATTAGAATAAACATCTAATTCATCTATCGTGCTGACCACTGTGCCTTTTGCGGTGTCCGTCGCAATACCTGAGCTTTCATGTGCGCCAGAAAAACCGTTTAGCGTAACACTTGAACCAGAAACAGAAATGGATCCTTCAGTTGAGTTTGCGTGTCTAAAAACAATAAGATCACCATCACTAGACTGTCTATTGATATACATTGTAGAGTTACTAGAAGTAGTTGTTGTGTTGCAAATGCCAAGATAGTGATGGCCTCCTGATTGTAAATTACTAAACGCTGACCCTTGTGTGGTTATAGAATCACTATTTTTACCGATACTTACTGCGTCATTTGCAGCGTCAACAAAAAATGCGTGTGTTTGGTCATCTGACTCAACGCGGAAGTCGTAGACTACGCCTTCTTCATTAAAAACCGACTCTGTTTCAACTAAAGACATACGTTGTCTTTGAGTACCACCCTTCATGGTAAAATGATAAATCGCTCCATCTTCCGTACCATCTGTTGCATCTGCAATACCTGTTGAAATGTTGGCATATGTAACATTTTGATTAGCACTATTACGCCCATCAAATTTTATGTGACCAATATCATCGCCATCATTCGGACTAGATGAGTTTCTGTTTAGAACACAAATAGGGCCAGAACCCGCATCGTCATCAGTGCTTATTAGAGTTAAAACATCTGAGTTATCAGCAACCGATGCAATTACTCCACCAGCTACATTTAAGGTTCCACCTAAATCCGTAGAAGTTCCTATATTTACATGGTCGCTACCAGCATCAACAAACAGCATAAATGCGTTGCTATTGCTTTCTACCCTAAAATTTAAATCTACGGAGTCTTCGTTAATGACGTTTTCATCACTGGCTAAAAACCTTGAGATTTGAGAACCAGCAACTTTAGTGTACATCTCAAAGCGACCATCTTCTGTGGTAGCCGTGGTATCCAGTATACGCGCTGCTATACCTGCATAAGCAGACGATCCATCGTTACTGTTATTACCCATAAACCTAATTTCACCGATGTAATCATTATCGGCGGCAGAGGATGTGGACTCACGATTTAAGTCTAATAATGGGCCTCTTGAAGCATCAGTATCTGTGCTTTTAAGAGTAAGAACAGCACCATTATCTCCTCTTGTAATGGTAGTTCCACCATCACTGTCAATTCGCATTCTTTCGGTAGTGCCGCCTGTTTCAAACGCAATTACGTCACTAGATTCTTGCGCCCTCAACAACAATTTGCCTTCTGAATCGTTGTAGTAAATCAGACCGCCATTAGAAACTGAGCCTGTTTTAAATCCTATTTCTGCTTGTGTTGCGTGTTTAAGAGATAACTGTCTGTTGGGCGAATCATTGCCTACGCCTATTCGGTTATTCCCAGCATCAACAAACAACATATGAGTGTTGCCATCAGACTCAACACGGAAGTCTAGGTCTATGGATTCGTTGTTAACGACAGTTTCACTGGCTCTTATGTCTATACGACTTTGAGATGTGCCAGCTACCATTGTGTTAATTGCAAATCTTCCGTCTTCTGACCCGTCGGATGCATCAAGTATCTGGGCCAATATTTCTGCATACTCTACATCCTGTGAGTTATCGTTTCTACCCTTAAACTTCAATCTACCTAACTGGTCATTGTCGGCAGGAGAGCTTGAGTTTCTATATAAAACTGCTATTGGGGATACTCCCGCTCCCGCATCTGTGCTTGTAACAGTCAAAGCATCTGATGTGTCTGTAACACTGAACGTAGCCCCAGCAGAAGATGTAATAGCTCCATCCACTTGAAGCGTAGAGGCCATATCCACAGCACCATCAAT
>Ga0181402_1000451_pt1 | contig 15297 bp, 16 predicted proteins | sample 25SPOviralmetaG_FD_130131 | JGI IMG/M metagenome (GOLD analysis project Ga0181402, IMG submission 130131) | Marine viral communities from the oligotrophic San Pedro Time Series (SPOT) site, San Pedro Channel, CA, USA - 25 SPOT_SRF_2011-08-17 | ecosystem: Environmental > Aquatic > Marine > Strait...
CTAACCAATATCCACTAACAAAGATTAGAAACTACTATAGAATGGGAGATGGTATATTAGATGGTTATCCTATCATACAAGACCAAACAAGTCCTAATCTTGCACATATACCTACTACTAATTTAATAGAATATAGTGAGGATTTTAGTCAATGGACTGCTAGTAATATGGCAGATGTTAGTACACAAAGAGTATTGGCAAGTGATATAATTTCTCCTGATGGAACTATAGGTACATCATATAAATTAACTGCATCACAAGTTTCTTCAAGAATACAAATATCTCAACAAACACTTTCACAAACATATACTAAAAGTATATTTGTTAAATATGCAGGTGCTAATACAACAATAAGATTAGATGGTTCGGATACAAATGATAGAATTATTTTTGATGTCGCATCTAGTGGTGTTACATTAAATACTGCAAGTTCTAATGTAATTTCACATAATATAGAAAGTTTTAGTAATGATTGGTATAAAGTTTCAGTAGTTTTGCCTTCAGGTAATGATTATTTTCAAGTTTTGCCTGATAGTGCAAATGGTAATAGTTATGCATACTTTTGGGGTGCACAATTAGAAGCACAATCACAAGCTACTGCATACATAAAGTCAGATGGTATAGCAGCAGTAAGAAAATCATCTACTACTAACTTGCTAAATTATAGTGAAGATTTTACACAAAATTATTTTAACAAAACATCAGTTACAGTTACAAGTTCTACTATTACAAGTCCTGATGGTTTACAAAGTTCTTACAAGCTAGTACCTGATAGTGGAACAGGTGGTAATCGTTCTTTAGGTAGGAATTTTACTAGTTTGACAGGTATACACACAATAAGTGTTTATGGTAAAAAAGGAGAATATAATTACCTTATGCTTCGTACAAGAAATTCCCCAAGCGTGGGCGTTATGTTTGATTTAGAAAATGGTACATCAAACCTAAACTTATCAAATAGCCCTTTTATAAGTTCTAAAATGGAAAATGTAGGTAATGGTTGGTATAGATGCTCTATGACTGTAGACCCATCACAACCAATAACAGCAGGGCAAATATACGCTAGTATATCAGTAGGAATTACAGGTAGTGAAACAAATGCTTTTGATGGTAATGGAACTAGTGGTATATATATTTATGGATTTCAATTTGAACAACAAACACAAGTAGAAACTTATGCTAAAACAACAGGATTACCTGTAACAATAGATTTATTTACAGAAAACAATTACGGTACAATGACAAATATGAGTGCTTCTGATATTATAGAGGACACTCCAAACAATTAAAATTATGATATATACAACACCAAACACAAGCTTATTGACTGAAGTAGATGCAGAAGGAAACCCTGTATGTGATTTCTCACAAATCGTAGAGGATAGTCCTGCAACTGTAAGAAAGTCATTAGATGGTACATTATTTATTGCTAAATTTATGGGCGAAACTCCATCTTTTTTAGAAGGATTAGACCAATATACTCACGAGGAGATATTAGCAATAGTAAGAGGTTCTGATTGGACACCAGAAAACCCAGAATAACATTTGTTTAATTTTATTATATTTGCTCAATGAGTGAACAAGAAAGCAAAGAGCTTGGTGGTCTTGCAAGAACTAAAAGAGCAAACATAAATGAAGTTTACAACAATACGCCAAAAGCTAATCTACCGAAAAAATCTCATGCTAGAGAGATGGCTAAAATTAGTAGGACTTCTGTTGCATATGCATTAGAAGGACAGCCAGTAAAAATAAAGATGGCTTTGGATTTGTTGTTTGATGAAGACCCTAGAGCTTATATAGATGCTATAGCGAAACTGCTGAACTATGCAGTACCAAAACTTTCTTCTACAGAAATAAAACACGAAAACGATAAGAAAATTGAAATCAAATTAGAAGATGGTGCTACTCTTGAAGATATTAAAAGGCAACTCAAAGAAATAGAGCAAGATAGTGCTAGTGATATTGATTTTGAAGAAATAAATGAATAAAAAGCAAGAGCTTAAATATGCACTTAACAAAACTCTATGTGAGATGTCTTTCTATGAGTTTTTTAAACAAGCATGGCATATTGTAGAACCTGCTATACAATTATCAAGTAATTGGCATCATAAATATATATGCGATGCTCTGCAAGAAGAAGCAGAGAGAATAATTGCAAAGAAACCCAAAACTAAAGACATAATAATAAACGTACCCTTTCGTTCTACTAAATCACTTATTGTTACTGTAATGTTTCCAGTATGGTCATGGATAAAAGACCCTAAGCTAAGATTTATAACCTCATCATATTCTGCTAACCTTTCTATAGAACTTGCTACTAAGAGTAGGGATATAATATTTAGTGAGTGGTTTAAGTCAAGGTGGGGAACAATATTTCATATTAAGAAAGACCAAAACCTAAAAGAAAGATACGAGAACAACCATATGGGTATGCGAAGAGCAACATCTGTTGGTGGTACTGTAACAGGACAAGGGGGTGATTTTCTAATTGTTGACGACCCTTTATCTCCACAAATGGCAAACTCTGCAACAGAAAGAGAAAATGCTAATGAGTGGTATAGAACAACATTTTATTCAAGACTTAACAGTCCAAAGATTGGTGTGCGAATAATTATTATGCAAAGAGTACACGAAGATGATTTGAGTGGTTTTTTACTAGACAGAGAAACAAGATTAAACTATAATCACATATGCATACCTGCAACTATAGATGGTGAGGTAAAACCAAAGAAGCTAGAAAACTTTTACGATGACAATGGTTTGTTTTGGGAAGAAAGGTTTGGACAAGATGTTTTAGATGACTATAAAAAGTCTTTAGGTAGTTATGGTTATGCAGGTCAGCTTATGCAAACACCTACACCCCTAGATAGTGGTATGATACGACAAGAATGGTTTAAGATAGATAGATACAGAGAAGATGGTGTAGTAAACTTTGTTATAGACCCTGCATATACTGCAAATCAAAAGAACGACCCTTCAGCACTACTAGCTTACATATACAAAGACAATAAGTGGCAAATAATAGATTGTGTTAATGTACACAAAGAGTTTCCTGACTTAGTAAAGTTTATACCAGAATGGGTAACTAAAAATGGCTATACAAACAAAAGTAGAATATTTGTAGAACCTAAAGCATCAGGTAAGTCTATAGTACAAACACTAATAAGAGAAACTGGTTTAAACGTAAGAGAAGATAAACCACCAACTAAAGATAAAGTAGCAAGAGTAGCAGATATTTCTGCAACATTAGAATCAGGTAGGGTAGGACTGTTGCAAGGTAAGTGGAACAACGAGTTTTTAGACCAACTAACTAAATTCCCATCAGCAAAGCACGATGACATGGTAGACTGTCTTGTAATGGCTGTAAACAAAGAAATCTGGACAGGAAAAGGCAAAGTTGTATACTTTAGCTAAATTTTTCTATAATTCTAAAAATTGTGTATCAATTTATGCAGATGTATGTAATTTTGCATAGATTTGAATAAATTATAATAAAATAAGGTATGGAGTCTGAAAATAAGTACATAAACAAGGTACATGAAGCTAAAATTGAAGAGTATGTACTGTATTTAAAGAAGTTGGTATATTTTGCTACAGAAGATGCAGGTAGTAGAAAGTTTTTTGAGTTTTCAGAGATATTAGAGTCAGTATTTGCATATTCTAATAATTTTTACGATACAATGGCAAGAAAAAGACATATGATAGAAGAATTTATGTTTTTAATACCAAACATGGCTTTTTACCTTAGTGTTGGGTTTTTTACTGGATTGAAGAACAAAGAAAATGCAAAAGACATAGAAATGTGCATAGATAGATTATCAAAGAAGACAGAAAACTTAACTGGAGAGCTTACTGATGTTTTGATAGATAATAAAGAAAAAATAGACATAATAGAAGAAGTAAACATAGAATCATGATAGAAATTCAAATCAAAGAAGATAAATACGAAATACCTACTGAATGGGAAGACATAACACTAGAGTATTGGTGTGGTCTGTATAATATAATAAAAAAGTATACTGAAACTGCTCAAAGTGAAGATGAACAAGAGATTGTAGAGCCAAAGTTAGATGAGGTTAAGGTTTTAAGAATGAATAGGGAAATATTCAAATATGTAACTGGTTTAAACGATGCAACACTTAACCAGTTAGATTTAGAGAGTGTAAATACTGCTGTTGGAACTATAGGACAAATGATGGAAGAATATAAACCTAAAGGAATAGACAGATTTGAATTTGAGGGTGAAGTATACTTTTTTCCAAAAGAATTTTTAAAGAGAAACACTTTTGGTGATTATATAGAGTCTACACAGTTAGATGCAACTATACAAATGATGAAGCATGGTAAGTTTGATGTATTGCCAGAACAAATGGCAATATTGTGCAGAACAATAGATGAAGAGTATGATGATGATATTATACCCTCCAAAACTGATAAGTTTAAGCAATTGACAATGGACATCGTATGGGAGTTCAGTTTTTTTTTGACAATGCAAAGCGTAAAATTAACAAGGACTTTCCAAATGTTTTTGGGGAAGGAAGGGGAAGAATTGGAACAGGCAAAGGAAGAGTTTCTACAGTTGGACTCTACAACAAGTTCATAAAACCATATGGTTGGCTAAATAGTTTATATATGGTTGCAGAGAAAGGTGTTTTTAGCGTAGATGGCATGAATGATGTAGATAGTGTAAAGAATACTAATCTATATAAAGTTTTAACATATTTGAGTTGGAATACAGCGAAGAATGATTATGAGATAGCAGTAAATGACAAGATTCACAACCCAAATAAAGTAATGTAATATATATATGGCAATAACAAGATTAAAAGACATAGTAACAGTATTTGAGAACAAATGGACATTTGGTGATGCTAAGTTTGGTTATGATGGTGAGGTAAACGAATCACATAGCACACAATATCCTCTTTTACTAATTAACCCACCACTATCTACTATGCCAGAGATTTATTCTGGTAGAGAAGAGTATGAGTTTGAAATAAACTTTTACAATTTATATCCACAAGCAGCACAGTCTGCAGTAACACTACAACATAGATGGGATAACCTACAAGACTTAGCAATGGAGTGGTTTGACATGGTTCTAAAAAACTATCAAGACAATGTGGTAGATGTATACCTAAATGATGAAAGTATAGAGATAGAAAGAGTAAAAGAAGTTGCTAACGATAGATTAGTACAGATTAAGTTTACATTTACTATGAGTGCATTTTCTAAATGCTTTAGACCAGTATCTTCTTATCCTTCTGATATTGCTAACTTAGTTACTTGGCTAAGAGCAGATAGTGGCTTGACATTTGACATACCAACTAAAAAGATTTCTGCATGGGCAGATTATTCAGGTAGCAATAATGGTTTAGTACAAGCAACAAAATCTAAACAACCACTAAGATATGGTTATGATGGTGCTAATGACAAAGCTAGAATAGAATTTAATGGCACAACAGATTTATTTAATTCAGTCAACAATTTACCTATAACATCACAATTTACTATATTTCAAGTAAGCAAAAATAGTGGTAATTCACAAACAAATATTTTAGCATATACTGATGGTAGTAAAATCATAAAATTATCTTATGCTGCTAATTCAGAATTGAAAGCTCAAGTAAGTGATGGAACAACAGCTATAAACGTAACACTAACAGGTTCTAATGCATCAAATTATCATATAGGCACATATAAGTTACACAATAAAAGATTACATATAGACTATGATTCTTTAGGAAGCTCATTATCTACAAGCGTACAAGAATCTGGATATGATAATTCAACAACATTTAACGATGCTGCGTATACTATAAGCAGTATAACATCACCTATAAAAGCTAATTTACAAGAATTTATAATTTTTAATTCTGTTTTATCTGCTACTGAAATTGCAAATGTTAAATCTTACTTAAATACTAAATACAAAATATATTAATTATGGCTACAATAAATGGAACTATACATCAGTCTTTTTCACCAGTATCTTTTCAACAAAGTGCTAAAGATTTAAGTTTTGACTCTGATACTAGGTCTAACTATTTAGTTAGTGCTAATGTGCCTAAAAGATACCAAATAAGATGGTCAGGTGCAGGTGTAAACGAATCATATACACCTACTAAAACAGCAGGAACAACAACAAGAGGTGATATTGTAAACATGGTTTTTTATGTTTATGCAACAACACAATTTACTGATGACTCATATATCAATTTAAACAATTGGGATTTAGTTGCTAAAATTAAAAAGTCAAGAGATTTAGCAAATAAAAAATATAACAATGATGGCTCTATATTGGTAGACCAAAGATTTACAGTAGATATTAGTCAAGTTTGTCAAGATATACTTTCATATAGTTTAGTTCCTATTAACAAAGGTACATGGCAAAGCAGTTTATGGGGTGGTATGAATGGTGGGCAAACAAAACAAGACAATGTAACACAATCTGTAAGTGAGTACAATGTAACACCAAATGGTGCATATAGACACATAAGAGTTGTCGCAAGACCAGAAGTAATATTAAGTACAGGTTTAATTACTGAAGCTACAAACGAAATTACATTTCCTACAATAGCTGTAATAAACTCTGTACATCAGTTTGAAAGTGATGAGGTTTTATTGTACAATAGGTTTTTAGTAGGTCAGTTATCAGGAGGTTTTTTAAGTTACTGTCCTAATAACAACAGTAGCTCTAGTAGTAAACCTGCTCTTGTAAAATCTACAAGAGTTGATGAAACTGCTGAATGGTTATATTTTTATATTAGACTAGCAAGGATAAGTAGTTCAACAATGATAGAACGAGTTAATTTAAAGATAGAAACATCAGATGGTAATACTTTTTATGTAGATGATTTTGCTAGTAATTTAGATTATGATGCAGGTAACTCGCAATATTATGAACAACAACATAAAATGTGTGTGCAAAATGTATCTATAGATTATTTAAATAATAATGCAAAACAACAAGATGGTAGTGCCTATACTGGTAATAAAATAACATCAGCTACTGATACATATACAATTAGTTTATATTTTGATAAGGTTGGTGGCTCTGAAGAATTAATGTCAGAATATAGATGGTATAAAGTAGATAGAGAAGACACAAAACTACCATATAATTTTGTAAGATTTCATTGGTTAAACAGAATGGGTGGTATAGATAGCTATACAGCTAAAAGAAATGTTGCAGAAAGTATATCTGTAAATAGAGATACAATAGAAACAAAAAGTGCAGATAGAACTTGGTATCAAAGCAGTAAAGATGGTAGTGGTAGTGCTTTAGCAGATACAAATTATATATCTAACACAATGAGAGGTGGTAATTTATATAAGGGTGGCAGAGAAGTTTTAAATGTAAATGCAAACAGAAACAATAGTGTATACACAGAGCCACTTAACAAATCTACTGCACAATGGTTAGAAGAGATTATGACTTCACCAAATGTATGGATAGAGATGGACACAGATGCTACAGCAAGAGGTAACACAATGAACTCTTACCAAAGACCATCTACAAAAGAATATATACCTTTAATAATAACTAATGGTAGTGCTGAAACTGTTAACCAAGAAGCAGGGCTTGTAAGTTTTAATATTGAATACACTTTAGCACATAAAGTACAAACACAAAGAAACTAATGAGTAACGTAACAATAGAGTTATTAGATTATGTTTATGATGGTTCTAATATAGATTGGGATAAAAGTGTAGTTGGCACATTAGATGTAACAAGTCATTCTGAATTTCCTTTATCTTTAACATTCGCTATAGCAGACATAAAAGACATAAATGCTCGTAAAGGTAGCTTTAGTAAAACTTTTAAAATACCTGCAACAAAAAACAACAATCAGTTATATAAGAGTATATACTTAGTTAAATCTACAACCACAAATAATTTGCTAAACAAAAAACCATGTAGAATACTAATTAATAATTTATATTCTATACAAGGTTTGTTAGAGCTTACAAGTGTTGGTGGTTATGAAAATCCACAGTATTATTCTTGTGTATTTTTTGGTAACAATATTTCTTGGGCAAGTGATATAGGAGAAAATTTATTAAAAGATTTAGGAACAGATGGTGATGGTTGGGATAATTTAAAAGGAACTGATACTGGTAAAGATTTAATTGTAAATAAAACAGGAATCACTTCTACTTGGGTACAAGATAATGCTGAACATAAAGATGGCAATTTAACAACAAATAATATACCAGTAGTATATCCTATAGTTTCTTATGGTGATTTTAATCCATCAGGCGATGATAAAACAATACAATTGTTAAATAGCTCTTTTGAAGAAACAGGTTTTGGTGTTGCAAAATTAGGTTACTATGGTTTCAATAGTAGTGGTTTTGATTATGGTAATCCTGAACCTGTTGTAGATTGGCGACCTTGTTTATGGGTATATGATGTTTTTCATGCAATATTTAATAATGTTGGTTATACTATAGACTCAACTTTTATTGAATCTGCTAACTTTAAAAAATTATTATTTGCATTACCAAATTTTAAATACAATAACACACAAGACAGATATTTGTTATATGCTTTTGAAAGTAGGTTTAAAAATTTAGGTTTACCAACTAATGCAAGAATACAAGATGTAACAAACAGCCAAACATATTTTAACATAAATCAAACTGGTTCTTCTAATACAGAACTAACTCAATTTGATTTAGTAGATATAACAGGTGCTTCTGGTTATACAAAAGACACAAATCTAAATGATAGTGGTTTAAATGTAAATGGTGTTTATACATTTCCAGAATATGGTAGGTATGATATAGAATTAGAAAATTATGGTTATTGGTATGATGATGTTGTTGATAATAGTGCAAGTGATGCAGGTATTGATATAATTTCTACATCTTTACAAATACAATTACAAACTGTTGGTGAATCTACATGGAACACAATACAAGAAGCATTAATTGATGAAGAGCTTACTGTACATAGTACAGATTCGCCAAACAATACTCCTTCTGAGGGTGTAAGATACTTTCCAAACTTAAACTTTAACAGATATTTTAATAAAAACGATAAAATAAGATTAAGATTAAAAAATGTATTTAAACAAAAAGCATCTAGTAGTGCAGCAGGTGGTTACAAACTATATCTATATGGAAGTAGCGATATATCTGCAAAAGATGATGGTAAGTTTGATGGCTTGTACAACATAAAGTTTAGTCCTGAATTTGTAGAATATGGTCAAACATATGATTTAAAAAATGTAATTAATGCAAACTACAAAGAATTAGATTTTATTAAAGGAGTTTCTCATGCTTTTAATTTACATTACACAACTGATGAAATAAGCAAAATAGTTTACATAGAGCCATTTGACACTTTTTATAAATCTTTTTATGATGCTATAGATTGGACAGACAAAGTAGATAAAAGTCAAGAAATAAAAGATGTTTTTATTAAAGATAGTTTTAAAAGAGATATAATTTTTAAATATAAAACCGACAATAAAGATGCGAAGGTAGAACAAAGAGGTAATGATTATTTTGAAAAAATATTAGATGAATATCCTTACAAAGAAACATTATCTAATGAGTTTGAAAGAGGTGAGTCTATATTTGAAAACCCATTTTTTGCAGGAACTTTTAACGCAAAAGATAAAGATTCTCATTTGTTTTCTGCAGACCCTCCTTATATTTCGTGTTTATGGCAAGAAAAAGAAGATGGTGGTTTTATTTCTCCAAACGATTTTGCAAGACCAAACAAAGGTTATGATTTTTTACCTAGACTTTTATATTGGAAAAAATACAGTCCAGATTTTACAAGCAGTCCAACATCAATTTGCTATAAATTTGCTACAGTTCAAACTTTCAGCAGTAGTATAAAAGCAATAAAAGCAGCAGATACAAATGTAATATCATCTGGTACGCTATCAGAAATTTATCCTCAAGCAACTTCTATAAACAGAGAAGATATAAATAGTATGCTTTTAAGTTATGGAAATGTATACGTTACAGACTATGATGATGTTAATAATTCATATTCTGATGCTGTTATAGTAAAAGGTTTGTATCAAACATATTATGAAAAAATGATAGATATGTTAAAAGAAAACCCTAGAGTTAGAACATTGAGTTTAAATTTAAAAATAAAAGACATTGTAAACTTAGACTTTAGAAAGCTAGTGTATATAGATGGTGATTATTGGAGAATAAATAAAATAAAAGATTTTAATCCTCTTACAAATACTACTACAAAAGTAGAATTAATACAATGGATAAATCTTGGTGATTCTACTGCATACATACCTGCTTTAAATAAATATGATGGTAAATGGAACAATAATCCACCAACTGGTGGAGTACAATCAAGAAATTAATTATGTCTACACCTAAAAATCAAATATCAAACAAAGGAATTGCTAACGAAAGTGGCTTAGAAGTTTATATGACTGTTACTATAAGTTCTGTTGAATATCTAATACCAATAGTAATGAAAGATAATTTTGGCAATGCTCATAAAGTATTAAGAAGAAGAGAAAACGAAAAAATATCTGATTAATGAAGTTTACTAATACATATAAAAGTTTTAGTAGTGTTTCACAAATACTAATAAAAGGTTTAAGAGATGCTTTGAAATTACAAGAATATCATGCTACAGGTAAACTTAGTAGAAGTTTTGTTGGTATACAAGAAAGAGGTAAAAAATTAATTTTAAATATAATATCTAATAAAGATTATTGGAGAGTTGTAAACGACCCAAATGTTGCCTTTTCGGTAAACAGACAAAATATAATTAGATGGATGAACACAAAAGGTTTAGACAAAAGATTTGCAGGTGCTATATATAGAAAATTAAAAAAAGGTAATTATGGTAAACCATATGTTTATTGGCAAAAAGGTAACACATTAACAAGAAAAAACTTTGCAGGTATAGTAGCATCAGAAGAATCAGAAAGAGTAGCAAATGAATTAGCACCTGCTATTGGTAAAGATGTAGCAGAAATGATGAGAAAAGAATTTAAAAAGATAAAACCAACAGCAGAAATAAGTTAAAATATTATGGCGACAAATACAGAAAAAATAGTAGTACAGGTAGTTGTACAAGGCGATAAACAATTAGACAAGTTAAATAAAAAAACTAAAAGCACTACATTAGGTTTTAGCAAAATGGTTACTGGTGTCTTTGCTGCTATTGCAGCATTTAGGCAAATAAACAGGGTTGCTAGTGATATGATTAAAACTTTTACCAAGTTTGAGTTTGAAATGGCTAAAGTAAAAGCGATTACTGGTTCAACAGAAAAAGACTTTAAAAAACTAAGTGCAACTGCACAACAACTTGGTAGAACAACATTCTTTACTGCATCACAAGTAGCAGAGTTACAAGTAAATTTTGGTAAGCTAGGTTTTTCTACACAAGAAATATTAGACGCACAAGAAGCAACATTATTATTAGCAACTGCAACACAATCAGACTTAGGAAGAGCTGCTATTGTAGCAGGAGCTGCTGTAAGAGGTTTTTCTTTAGATGCTAGTGAAACTGCTAGGGTTGTTGATGTAATGGCAAAAGCATTTACAAGCTCAGCACTTGATATAGAAAAGTTCCAAACATCTATGACAAAAGTATCTCCTATTGCTGCTGCAGCAAATATATCTTTAGAAGCTACAACTGCAGTTATGGGTACATTAACAGACGCAGGTATAGAAGCATCTATTGCAGGTACATCTTTAAGGAATATATTTTTAAAATTAGCAGACCCTACATCTGACTTGTCTAAGCATTTAGGTTTTACTGTAAATAGTTCAGAAGATTTAGAAAAAGCATTAGTTAAACTAAATAGTGAGTCATTAACAAATGCAGAAATGATGCAGCTTGTTGACTTAAGACAAGTAGCAGCTTTTGCAACTATGGTAAATGGTGTAGAAAACATACAAGAATTAACAGATGCTTTTAATAATGCTAATGGTGCTGCAGAAGAAATGGCAGACATTATGGCTGACACTTTACAAGGAGATATTTTAAAAGCTAAGTCAGCATGGCAAGGTTTTATCATTGCTATAATGGAAGGAGGTAATAATATAAACGAAACTCTTAGAACAATACTTGGTGGGTTTGCAATATTGATAAATAGATTTACAGACAATATGAAAGATGCTGAACAAAGGTCAGTAGATATATTTCAAGAACAACAAAATATTGCTAAAACACAACAAAAAGACTTAAAAGAATTACACGATATTGAAACTACTTTAGTAGACCAATTGCAGTTTAGAATAAATCAGTTAAAAGAAGAAAACATAGAAAGACAAAAATTAGCTTTTGCTAATGAAGAGCAAGAAAAAAACAGACAAAGAGAAATTGCAGCTACAGAGTTAGCAATGAAATTACTTAAAGAAGAAATTGAAAGATTAAATAAAGTAGAAGGAGAAAGACTTAAGCTACAAGAAATTGAAGAAGCTATAGCAAAAGAAAAAGAAAGAAGAGCAAAAGCTGCAGAAGCAGAAAGATTAGCAAAAGAACAAGCTGCTGCAGATGAAAAAGCATTTCAAGAGAAAAAACAACAGCTAGAAATTAATTTAACTGAACAATTAAATGCTTTAAAGCAACAACAAATAAACGAGCAAATAACACAAGATGAGTTTGATGCTTTAGCTTTTGAAAAAGAACAATTACACTTAGCTAAAATGCTAGGTTTGTATGCTCATTATGGTAAAGAAACTGCTGACATAAATGCTGCTATATTAGATAGTGAATTAAAAAGAATATTAGAAATTGACAATGCTGAAAAAAAATCAGCAAAAGAACAAATAGCTAATATGGAGTCTATTGGTAAGCAGCTAATAATGGTTGGTGAACAAGAAGAAGAGTTAATTGGTTTAAAAAGATTAGGAATAAAAATATCACAAGCAGCAGCAGTTGCAAAAAGTGCTGAAGCTGCAATTGATGCTGTAAGGGCTGTTACAAGTGCAGCAGCAGATTCGCCTTGGTATTTAAAAGTTATAAATGTTCTTGCTGTTTTAGCTGCAGTAACATCAGGAGTTGCTAATGCAAGAGCTTTAATGTCTAATAAATTTGCTGATGGAGGTATGGTTTATGGCAATTCTCATGCACAGGGTGGTGAAAAATTTGCAGTAGGTGGTAGAGTAGTAGAATTAGAAGGAGGAGAAGCAGTTATAAATAAACGTAGTACAGCTATGTTTAGAAATCAACTATCTGCAATGAACGCAGCAGGTGGTGGTGTAAAGTTTGCTGATGGTGGCTTAATGAATATGCCAACATTTGCACAATCACAGTTTAATGCAACTAATCAAGCAGGTATGATGGGTGCAATAGGACAAGGTAATAGAGTAGTAGTAGTAGAATCAGATATATCAGACGTACAAAATACTGTGTCTGTTATAGAATCTGAAGCAACATTTTAAATTTAACATATGTTTGTTGATAAAAAAACTAAGTTAGAAAGATTAGCTATTTGTAAAAAATGTACTTTTTACAGAAACTTTTTGATGCTTAAAAGACCAGTTATAAATATAGGTTCAAGATGTGCAAAATGCACTTGTTTCCTAGATGCAAAGACATCACTAGAAACTGATTGGTATGGTAAGTGTCCTATAGGTAAGTGGTAATCAAAATAACAATATGAATATACAAAAAATAGCTAAATCTGTTGACAATACAGACAGAGAGCTTATTATAAAAGCTGTAGCAGAAAACATTAGTTACAACGCAAATTTTAGTAGACATAAAAGTGAGCCAATAAACTTAATGTATAATTTGTGGGATAAATATTTTCCTACACAAAAACAAGACATAAACTGTTCTAGTTGTAGAAATGCTGTTGTAAAGTTTTGGAACACTATGTGTGATGAGTGGTCAAATGAAATTGTAAAACCTAAAAAAAAGAATGTCAAAAAGACAAAATAAAATAGACGTTGTTTTTGATTACTTAGAATTACTTGACATAGAAATATTAAAAAGGTTCGGTGAAACTGCTACACCTAAAGATATTTTAAGACATCTGGTAGAGAGAGGTATGGTAGAACCTAAAAGACTAAGAAACTATATGATAATAGCAGACTTTGACAGAAGGTTAGTTTTTAATAAAGGCAATAGAACACATACGTTTATGGATTTATCATATAAATACAAAATTAGCGAAAGTCAGGCACAAAATATAGTTTATAAATACAGAAAAAAGTCAAGAGCATCTGAAAATATCTCTTACTAAAAGTTTTTTCCACAAATTAGGTAGATTATAACTGTATTAGATTTTAATTTTGCATCTATGAATAATAAATGGTTTAATATACAAGGAAAAGCAACAGATGCTGTTGCAGAAGTATACATCTTTGATGAAATTGGTGCTTATGGAATATCTGCACAAGAATTTATAACAGAGATGAAAGAGTACAAAGATACTCCTGTTAATTTACGAATCAACTGTATAGGTGGTGATGTGTTTGATGGGATGGCTATGTACAACATAATAAAAAAAAGAGAAGCAAAGACTACTGCTTATATTGAAGGTATAGCTGCAAGTATGGGAAGTGTAATTGCTTTAGCTGCAGATGAAGTTGTAATGGCAGAAAATTCTCTTTTTATGATACACAATGCTTGGGGAGGTGCAATGGGTGAAGCTGAAGATATGAGGAAGACTGCATCTGTTTTGGAAAAAATTAGTGGTGAAATTGCTAGTATTTACAAAAGAAAAACAAGATTGTCGTTAGATAGAATTACTGATATGATGGATGAGGAAACTTGGTTAAATGCTGAAGAAGCATATGAACTAGGTTTTGTAGACACTATATCTGATTCTATTAAAGTAGCAGCTAAGTATGATGTTTCTAAATTCAAAAACATTACTACTGAACAAATACATAATAAATTAAATATTAACGTAAATAACAAAAAAATGACTGAAGAGTTAAAAAATTGGTTTAACAACAAAGTTGATGAAATTGTAAACTCTGTAAAAGGAGCTGACAACAAGTCAGAAGATGTTGTAACTGAGGTTAATGTTATGCTTTCAGATAATGAAGAAATATCAAACAAATTATCTTCTTTTGAAGCAAGTGTAACTGACTTAAATGGAAAAATTGTTTCTCTAGAAGAAGAATTAACTTCTACTAAAGGAGAAAATGAAACTCTTTCTACTGAAATAGAAAGATTAAATGCTTTATTGAACAAAGCAGATGCTAAAGGTACTGAAGTAGTTACTGAAGGCGACCCTGCTGTAGTTGAAAATAAAACTGTTGATGCTAATGCAACTTTTTACAATGCAATGGCAGATAGAGTAAGAGCAAAATTTAATAATTAATAATCAAAAAATA
>Ga0181402_1000453_pt1 | contig 15283 bp, 15 predicted proteins | sample 25SPOviralmetaG_FD_130131 | JGI IMG/M metagenome (GOLD analysis project Ga0181402, IMG submission 130131) | Marine viral communities from the oligotrophic San Pedro Time Series (SPOT) site, San Pedro Channel, CA, USA - 25 SPOT_SRF_2011-08-17 | ecosystem: Environmental > Aquatic > Marine > Strait...
GACGGAGAACCAGTTCTCCAGTATGTCCTCAGAACATTGGAAGGATTGGGTTATCGAGCAACGGCAGGAATATTCTCAGCGGAAGAAGTCGGCGCGCCTCATCAGAGAAAGCGAGTCTTCATCATGGCTTACCACAACAACGAGGGACTGGAAGGATACTATGAACACAGTGCCTCCGTGCATAGGCAAAACGAGAGGGTTGACTCTGGGCAATGCAGTAGCGAAAGAGTTGCAGAACTGGTCAACCCCAACGGTGATGGACACAGCAAACATTCAGAAACCCAGAAAGAAGAATCCATCTGGGGGACAGAAGCCACCACTGTGTCAAGAAGTGAAGGATGCCGTAGAGACTCACGAACAGAAATGGGCAACTCCGAACGTATGTGGGAATCACAACCGCAAGGGGGCGAGCAAGACAAGCGGGGATGGACTCAGCACTCAAGTGAAGAACTGGGCAACTCCCAACACGATGGATCATATGGATCAGAGGAGTCCAGAGGCACTACAGAGGCAGTTCGAGACAACCCGCAAGGGGAGAACAGCACCTGCCAATCTCAGAGAACAGATTCACCCTCAGAACTGGCCAACCCCAACAACGGCGGAGGGAACCAAGATAGGCAACCAGCCGAACTTTGGGCAAGTGGGATTGAGCAATCATCCATCCATCGTTGGCCAGCCAGACCGGGCGAAGCTCAACAAGAGTGGGAAGAACCAAGAGTCGTGGCCGACACCAAGAGCAAACAAGGTTCATCCAGAGATAACGGAGAAGAATCGAGAGCATCTAGCCAATCGGAAGAAAGCCAATCTGGAGGAGGACATAGCGGGTCATTGCGGGAAAGCAACAGGCAAGCTGAACCCAAGCTGGGTCGAACACCTAATGGGTCTTCCAGCAGGGTGGACAGACTTAGGCTCTTGGGAAACGGAGTAGTTCCTGCTACCGCAGCCAAGGCATTCATCACATTAATCCAAAGGTTAATATGAAATACATATATATGCTTAACATGGACAATGAGAAGTTTGAATCCTGCACGGTTATCGTAAAGTTCGTGACCGATGCGGGTGGACTGTTCGATGGATTTACTTCCATCTATTCCGATAAACCACTTTACTCCGATGACCTTGCTCACCTAGAAGAATGGGTAATGCAGGGCGAGGATCAGTGGGAACCTCAATTTGACAATTGGAACCAACAAAACATAAAACTAAAAAACCATGAAAGAATTAGAAGAGAGCCTACTGGGGACAATCCTCAAGGCTGAGATGAACGATGGGTGCAACGCCCTACTTAATGAAGCCAAGGAGTCCGGCATCAACGCTGACTTTTTTACAGCTCACGATACTCGCACAATGTGGGAGGCTATGTGTAAGCTTGACTCCAAGGGCGTGATCCTTGGCACGATGTCCCTGTTCACGGATATGTCCAAGGGTCAGCACGGCCTCAATGCTAACGCTGTTTGGTCCACGCACGATGCAGGTCTCAGCGAGTTGCATTTTAAAAACCTAATGGATGATATGGTGGAGTCCCATAGGACACGGAACCTCTCCCGTCTCTCGTTAATTATCAAGGATCAGCTACAGGACGGCAAGGACTCAGAGGAGATACTCACCAGTATCCAGGGTAAGTGCGATTCCATATCCTCATTGACTCCCACTAGGGATAATTTGGAAACCATTGTTGATCAAACATTTGAGGATGTTACAGGTAAGGTAGATTTTTCTAAATACCTACGGACTGGCATCCAATCCATTGATGATGTTCTCTACAGAGGTGGCTACGGATCAGGTCAACTGTGCGTCCTAGCTTCACGGCCGGGCTGCGGTAAGACTGCATACGCCTTGAACTTCTTGAGCAACATATGCACGGCGGGCAACGGCGTGTTACTCTTCAATCTTGAGATGGGTGCTAATCAGATAATGAAACGCATCTTCAGCATCAAGTCAGGACTTCATATGCGTAGGTTCGAGGACGGGCTAGCTCCGGCGGATAAGATGCGGACACTGCGGGAGACGACCGAAACCGTGAAGGGTTGGAACTGCTGGATCCGTGATAACGTATACAGGCTGGATCACATACTAGCAACAGCTAGGGGTATGCACAGAAAGCATAAGGTAAATGGAATCATTATTGATTACTGCCAGCTGATAAAGCCCATGTCCAAGAACATATCCAGAGAGCAACAAGTCGCAGAGATCAGCCGTGAGTTAAAGCTACTCGCCAAGGATCTCGATATACCAGTCCTGTTACTCGCACAGGTGAACCGTGAATCCGAAAAGGATGACCGTTCTCCTATCATGTCCGACCTCCGTGAGAGTGGAGCCTTGGAGCAGGATGCTGACAGTATTATATTTCTGTGGCAGACTTTATCAGAGAGGGAACAGAAAATGGACTACGTCCGTTGGACTCTAGCCAAGCAGAGGGAGGGCATGGGATATACCCAAGGCCGTATCCTCTTTAACAAAGGCACTCAGCAAATGGAGGATCACTCGCAGTTCATTTGATATGACTCCCACTCAGAAGCGGACAGCACGTTACAATAAAATCATTGAGGATTTTTTCGGTGGCTATGTCTGCGCTGAGTGCGGGTTCAAGGGCAAGGCAGTTCAATTTGACTGCCATCACCTGCCGGGCTATCAGAAGACAAGATCCATTAGGGACTTTAGGCGAACGGGAACTCGTGAACAATTCATTGAGGAGCTAGAAAAGTGCGAACTTCTATGTGCAAATTGCCACAGGCTTGAGCATTCCTCTTGACATAAAACATAGGACACCTATGTTATAATTATTCTACCACACAAATGGTTCGTGTGTTAGTTGGTTCATATAGTAATACAAGGTAAGCCGAAGGAGTAATCCCAGGCGCAGTGCGGTTTTCATGGACCGCACTTTTGTTCAATCCTTGGGGGCTGTTCCGCAGTAAAACTTCCGATATGAGAAGATCACGGAGCAGCCCTTTTTACTATAAGGCTCCAGGAGGAATCAAGAATGGACGTTCACCTTCTTTGAGCCTGCGCTTAAATTCTCTTTGTTCCTTTTGCTTCGTGAACCCAAAGATTCTGTTAAGGACATCGGACATAGGAGCAAGGGTCATTAGCTTAGTCCTCTCAATCGGAGTCCCCCCAGCTAATTGCTGCACGGACTTAGTTATGTCAATGAATTGTTGCAAGGCAACTGGTTGGAAGTAGTTAAGAGCAAACGATCCGAACCCATCTCGTTTTATTTTGTAAGCAGAATATCTAGATATACCAAGTATACGAAGACTATTATTAACTGCGTAGTCCGGAAGGTAACCCAAGCGTCCCGCGATTAAATCCTTTAGCATATCCACGGGCATACCAACCATTGCCATGAATACTATCAACTTACTAAGATTAAGGAATGCTTCAGCTTTCTGCTGACGAGTTCCATTCATCATCTGATTAATATATAAATCATAAGTAAGATTTAATTGATTAACCAAGAAGGACTTCATTGTGTAAAGCAATCTAGCGTTAGGATTCTCAGCCTGCTTGAGTGGCATACGAGCCTTGGAGGTTGGTTGTGTCTCGGACAATCTTGAGAAGAGTGCGAGTCTCACCAGTGCGTTATTGCTATCACCCTTCTGGAGTGCGGCCTTTAGCTTTATGATTTCAGCATCATTGAACCCCATGAACTCCATCTCCGCCCGGAACTTACGGCCATTGGGAGTGTTAGCTGCGGCTCGTGCTATCTTTTTAAAGCGCATAAAGTTAGCCGTTATGTTAGTCTCCTTCATGAACTGATCCATGCGAGTGAACCCAGTAACCTTTAGACCCAAGCGAACAGCCTTGTCCATGAACAACGGGTCACGGAACTCCTCGGATACACGCTTTGAATCAATGCCAAGTAAATCAACGCCAAGTTTTTCAGAGATCAATGCCTTGAATGTATTATCAACACCCGCTCGAGCCATGATAAATGGCAGATCGAATACCTGCGATAACGTGGAGGTGAACTCCACTAGCAAAGTAAAGTAACTTGCCGCCCGGAGTCCTGAGAAAAACCTTTCTTCCTTTCCTTGAGGGGTAAGGATGACGCGGAAAACATCATAAGCAGTCCTCGTGTCCTCTGGGGTAATGGCTCCGCTGTTCTCTAGCTCGCGGAGTTCTCGTGCAAGTTCACTTGCTCTTTCGGCTTTGCTGCCATCGGCATCAAGAATAAACCTACGGCCTATCAGCCTACTGGTTTCTATTGCCTGAGTAGCACCATAGACATAGGACTCAAATGATTCACCTGGTGATGCATACGCATCCATTAATGCATCGGGTATGATGTCAATGCTTCTCCTCTTTAAGTTACTAAGACCTTTGCTGTAATTAGTATACAGACCTAGGCGCATGAATTTATCAAACAGCGTAGCCTCTATTTCTAGAGTCTTCTTGTTCCCAAGAGTAAGTATTACTCCCTGCTCAAGAGGTAAAAGTTTTTTGGTTGTATCGAAGTCCAAAGCCATCTCTGGCTTGTTGTGCGTTTTGCTGAGTTCCTCTAACTTTCTGTGAACTAGTATTGCTAAATTATTACCCTTTAAATCTTTGTTTTCTATTTCTGATACAACTAACTGGCGAGCTTGAGTAACAAAGTTAAGTTCAGCAATAAATTTACTGAAGGGTTTGTTGAGAGTACCTTTGAAATGTTCTTTTACCTTCTTGAGATCCAGAATCTTACGAGGGAAATAGTCCTCTAGGTTGCCTGGTTCGTATCCAGCATTCACAAGTTCCGTGCGAACCTTATTAAGAATAACTCTTACCCGAAGGTGGAAGTCATTATACATTCCGTATTTCCTTAACAGAAGATCACGTTCCTTGATTCTTAGTTCGCCTTTCTTTGGATCCCTTTCAAGACTACGGCTGTATGTGATGAGCTGAGTTAAGCGTTTCTTGTCCTTCTTGTTCTTTATCTTATTTATTTTTTCAAAGAAGGGCTTTGTCTTGGTCATGTAAACAAGAACCTTTGAGTCAATGCCCTTGTAATACCTCTCGACCAACATACCTAGTCGAGGGTGCATAGTACGAAGCAATGAATGAATGGTTCTTAGATACCTATCAACTGTAGTTATTTCCTCCTTGCCCGTTTGCTGACTTGGTGGCTTGCCTGATTCAGCAACTGTCTCAGCGGACACGGGTGTAGGTCCTGCGCTTGCTTGTTCCGGGGCTGACTCAATGGCGGGGTCCACGCCAGAAGTAGTAACACCCTTTTGTTCCCTTGCTTGTTCTTCTTTTAATCCATCAATAATTCTATTTCTGTTATCAATTTCTGCTTTAATTTTAGCGTTTATTGCTTCTATTCTGTTCTGCTTTTCATTTTCAGATAAAATTGTAGACGATTGAAATATTTTAATAAGTCGGACTTCCTCGTCCCTAGCCCTCTTGATAATTGCGTTCTGATTATCTATTCGTTGTTGCAATGCAGCAATTCTAATATTTCTGTTGGCTTCTTCAGAAGCCTTGTTAGCCTGCTTTTGTCTTAGAAGGAACTTAGATAATGCTACAGTCTTCTGATTAGTTAGCTTTGCGTTAGGATCAGCCTTCAGTAAAAGGTCAGAAGTCTCTGCAATGATAGCCGCCGCATCTGCATTTTTAGGGGCTAAATTTTTTAGAGCTTTAGTTATGTACGCTTGGGTTGACTTGATGAGGGACTTAACCTTTTCCAAAGCACTACCCGGCTCAGTGTAGGATTGAGTATCATTGCCGTAAAGAAACTGTTGGACTACTGCCCGTGCGTATTCAGAGCCATAACCATAGTCCTCATTTTTTTTGCTATAGCTACCGAGGACATTATAATTATCGTTGAGTGCTTTGCGCTGTGCGTCTGTGAGGGACTTGCCTAATTCTTCGTACCAAGTGTTTTGATTTAGCCCCTTCTTCCTTATTACTTGGGACATAGCACCGTGAATAATTTCTTCACGCATTAAGGAGACAATATAGTTTGATCCCAGTCCAGTCTCTCTTCCCCCTTGAGTAACAGCATCAAACAGTTCCTTAATGTTTACTTCGATCAAGTTTTTACGTCCGTTGTAATGCGCGTACTCGATATCAGAGTTATTAACTATATCAAAACCAAGTTTTTGAGCAAGGGGTCGAAATCTCTCAACGATAGCCTTAACTTGTTCGCGAGTCTCTATGATTTCTCCACGAGGTGCAATAGCCTCTAGCTCTCTATCTAAGTCCGTAGGAATGTAGGACTCCTGTCGTTGTTTTCTTCGTATCCTAGCCCGCAACTCTCTTAGTCTATTCTCCCTTGTTGACCTTGTTTGGGGTTTTTCTCTATTAAACGCACCCGTGTTTAATGCGATAGCACCTATATCTAATATCTGTTGATCGGTAAACTTTTCGTTTACTTCTTGGCGGGTAGCCTGTACTCCCACTCGATCCAAACTGATACCAGTATCAACGACTGGTTGAGCTATTGGCTCCCTAGTCTCTGGATCAACTCTAAAATAAGGAGCTAAATTTTTAATAGCTAGCGCGTCTTTAACTTCTTGCCTAAATCCTTTTGGGATTGGCTTAGGCTTTGGCTTAGGCTCAGGTTCAGGTTCCAGAACAGGGTCAGGCACGACTACGGTAATCGGATCTAGCTCTGGGATAGGTTCTTCTTCTGGCTCTGGGATAGGTTCTTCTTCTGGCTCAGGTTCTGGTTCTGGTTCTGGGGCTGGCTCAGGCTCTGGTTCTGGTTCTGGAGCAACATCTGGAACCAGTGCTATCGTATTGGGATTAGCTCCAGTGCTTTCCGCAACTAAGCCACGGGCTTCTTCAAAGCTAGTAGCCTCTACCTCAGTAACTATCTTTTCATTAGTATCTGGGTCAGTGTACTCAACCTTGAAAATCTTCTTCTCGCCTCCACCAATCTCTTCATCAAGTTCATCAACTCTCTCTTGATCGTCTCTCTCTTGTTCCTCTTCGGTCTTGTCTGGATCCTCTTCAACATCCGTTTCAACATTAGTACTTCTGGAGATAGCTTTGGAACCACCACCTAGGATACCACCAAGGATAGCACCACCAGCGGCGGCAGCCTTGTATTCCTCAATAGCTTCTGGTGTGTCCATAGGAAGCCCAGCCTGATAACGCTCAAGGACTTGTTGCCCTAGCTCAGTAGGAGTCTCAGTAAGCACACCCTGTGCGGTTCCTTTGGAGACTCGAGTAAATATACCTCCACCCTTTTTCATGGCTTCGGGGACAAATGCCCTGCCAATTCTTGAAACAACGAACGCATTTAGAATGCCATCCAATGCGGATTGTGGAATAGCAGTCAATAGAGCGGCTCCTTCGTCCACCTCAGTACGATAGCCACGCTCAATAGCTTCCTTCTGACGCTCTCTGTTTCCTCCGTAAAAGAAGGGGAGCATCGAGCCTGCGGCTCCCAAGAACCCACCAACAGCACCACCTATTACTGTGCCTGGTGGCCCTCCTAAAACGGTTCCAAGGGCTGCACCACCCTTAAAACCAGCATATCCACCAGCTAGACCAACCGCACTGATAGGAGCGGATTGAGCAGCCATTTCCGTGACGTATGGAACAAAGCCTTCTGACTTAGGAGCAAACCTACGACGGTCTTCCATCTGGCTTTCTTGCTCCTGTATAACGCTAGCACCTAGTTCCTCTAGCGTCTTGAGGTCAAAAGTTTTACCAACACCTTCTAGGGCTGATCCAAAAACATTTTGCTGAATTGTATCAACGCCGATGGCTATGTTGCGGGTGACAAGATTGCCCTCCCTCTTTAGACCCTCAAATCTTTTTTCGTTAGCAAGTGCCTGTAGCTGATCCGGGGTAAGACCTTTATCGTGCTTAAAACTAAAAGCTCTCCCTGTTCCTGGATCTCTAAATGTAGAAGTAGGCATAAGTGTATTAGCTCCAAAAGCTAAAGTAAGATGTATTTAAATATTATTCAGAGAAAAATCTTTCTCCAGCGGATTCTTTTATGCGTGTCAACGGATTGAAGACTTCATAAGGATTTCTTACTAATCCAATATTTCTTAAAGTTTCCATCTTGGGTTTAGCATAACTCATGCTTTCGGAGAATGTAGGGTTCTCTCCACTGAACAAGAAATTACCAAGAGCCAAAGGAAGGGATCTTGCACTGGACATAGCATCCTGCCTCGTTTTGTTTAAATCCTGAATATTACTTAACAGTTGAGAGGCTCGTGAACCAGTCGGTTCTTCCTGCACGTTCATGCCTAGTGTCTCTATGATTTCTGCTGGTTCGACAGGAGTTCCGTCATCATCTACAACAGTGGCTTCATCCTCTTTGTTGAGTTGTAGAGGTTCAGGGAGTTCGTATCCAGTAAGAATTTGTTTACCTTCCTTAGTGCTTAGGGCTGCTATAACGGCAGGATCATCCGCAGGGAGAGGATCATCTGCGTCAGGAAAGTCTTCGTCATAAAGCATACCGTTTCTAACTACCAAATCATTTCCCTTAGGTGATGTTAGGGTTGCAACGTACTCTTTAAAGTTTTGTGTATCTTTTACACTAGGAAGCTCTGTTTGACCAGCTTTCATACTAGCCATCTTGAGTTGCATCATCAGTGCTATACTAGGTTTAGCTCCCAGAACATCAATAACAGGTTTTACGTCACCCATCTCAAATCCCTCTGATAGACCAAAAAATTCAGCCTGAGCAGGATTTGCTTTTAAGAAACCAAAGACCATTTCTTGAGCTTGTTTGCTAAGAGCCTTTTCTTTCTTCTTTTCTCCAGCAACCTGTATAGCGGAGCCAATGGTAGCACCTAGCTGGGCTAGTGAGTTAGCTTGTATAGTAGCCGCATTTGCAAAGCCACTAAAGTCCGCGTTACCCAGTTCGGGTCTAATTCTTGATCCTGCTTGAAATGCCATAATATATTATCTTCCTAAAATAAACCTGGGTTACCTAAGAGTCCACCACCGATCGCCCCTAGACCACCCATTAGCCCAGCACTCCGTGATGCATTAGCTTGCGCCTGCATACCTTGGAACGTAACGTCCTGTCCACGCTGTTGCAAGGCCATATTAATACCCATGTTAGGATCAAATAGCTGAGGTCCCATAGGTCCTGCTGCACCTTGCTGTGCTTGTCCAAGCATTGATCCACCTAGACCAACGGCAGACGAAGGACGACCTAAGATAGTCATACCTACGTCACCTGCTAGCTGGCGATTCATACCAAAAGCCTGTTGACCCATACCTGCCGCTTGGCCACGAAGACCGGATAGGTATTGTTCACGGCCCATGAGTTGACCTGCGATTGCACTCTGATCGGTTACACGACCTTGACGTTGTGCCATACCTAGTGCCTGCTGATCGACTAGACGCTGTTGCTCAGGGTTAAGACCCTGCGCGCGCTGGTAAAGATCCTCTGCCATGGCAGTCTGTTGCTCGGCTAGTCCTGTGCTGTATGGGTCAGCTCCACGGTACGCCTCGACTACTTGTGGTGCGAACTCCTGTAATGCACCTACGTCGGACTCACGCTGTAATTGTCACTGCTCACGTTGCAATGCACCTGCACGACTTGACTGCTCTTCAAGAAGGTCAAACAGACCTGAAGTTTTCTCAAGGGTTGGTGACATCCCCTGCATCTGCGCTTCAATCTGTGCAATACGTGCCGCACGATCTTGACCGGGATCGCCAGCAGCTAATAGATAAGCGTCACGTTTTGCCGCCTGGGATTCGTTAAAAGCGTTGTTGGAAGAACTACTCCTAAATCCGCTAGCCTCTCTGTCGGGATACAGAGTATTAGCAGCATTTTCTAGGTCTTCTTGAGAACGTGAAGTGCCAGTCTCTTGACCAGCACGAAGTCCAGCAAGCTCTGCCTCGAGGCTTTGGTATGCGGGGTTAGCCGCACCACCCTCGATACCACGAGCCATGACCCCGATGTCGGCAAGCTCTAAGGCAGTGTATTGCGGACGATAGGTACGCTCTGCACCAATCAATCGCTCCTGCAATTGAGGGTCCGTGATGCCTTGAGCCGAGCCAAAGCTCTCCCCAAATAAGTATTCACCCATTGACGCACCTGGGTCAATTGGTGGTGGTGCTGCTGGTGTGCTTCCTTTTCCTCCCATAATATTATATGCTTAGTATTCTGTTAAATAGTTTAGGCGTGTACTCCACCTTTGTAGGTTTTTGATTCCTGTATCTTATGCCCAATAGTTTCTTCTGCATAACCTCAGGGCATTTGATAATAAAATTCTGTGTAAGTCGTTTAAAAGTGTCGGTGCTGTCCGCGAATAAAAAGGCTAGGAAGATTGCGTCGCCGTCTGGGTCATCGGACTCCCAGTTCTGAACAAAAGTCCAGCCATCGTCCTTGTTGCAATTATACCACATAAATACACCTTGTATATTACCTTCTTCGTCCTGCTCGCACAGGAAGGTATGCTTGGCTAAATGATAAGCAATGAGTACCTGCATTCGATCCTCTGGCCATCCGGCTAAGACCTTCCCGTTCTCGTGTTCAATACAGAAATCCACGACCTTATTTATAAAGTCAATGGCTTCTTTCTGTTCAGCGTTTTGCAATGCTATTTGAACTGATTGCAGGAGAGGGTTCATTATCTGCCAATTGCTATAAAATCTACATCGGTATTACCCGATAAGTGATTTCTTATTACAAAACTACTTGTGCTAGGTGCTGCGTTCAATCGAGTTGGATTAGTTTCTCCTCCAGATCTCTCTGGGGTAAGCACTACACTAAAGATGTCATTCGTAAAATTACCACCAAAATCACTAAAGTTTATAGTCGTTGTAGTGCTTCCACTCGCAACAACTCGACCAAATTTCATAATTAAACCATTTGGTAAAGTAACGCTTTTGGTGTCACTGGCACTAGCAGTTGGTGTAAATCCATCCGTTGAGGACGCATCAACATAGGCTTTAATGTTTCCTTGAGTCGCACCCTTGGTATCATCCGTTCCAAGTGAGTCATTATTAACAAGTATGCCAGCCGCTCCTACAATAGGTACTGCGGTAGGCACGGCAGCCCCGCCTGATACATTGCCTAATACGGTCTGATCAGCTTGAGTAGCCATCTTTGCTAGGGTTATGGCATTGTTTTCAACCTTCACCGTTGTGACTGAATCGGTAGCAAGTTGAGTAGACGTAATACCAGCATTCTTTACAATAATTTTCTTTGGAGTAGAACTGTCTAGGGCTGTTGTGCTGTCATCCACGGCTCCTGTCGCAAATGTTGCACTATCAACCAAGGCATTGAGGTTAGTTGCGGTAACCTGATCTCCTGTTGAAAATGTTGTTCCTTTTGATAAAATTGCCATTATTCTGCTTTATTAGTTGAACGGAAGGATATGGACCCGTCGGCTTCAACAGCCCTAATCTTTGGTCTTCCGAGTGTATTATTAATTGTAAATTGGATTCCGTAACCTCTACGGTTACCTATTCTACCACGGATGGACACATCCTCGGCCTCAGATAAAGTTGATCCCACGAAGTCACTGAGTGTGCCTAAAGCAAGATCAGCATCCGGGTTCTCCGTCTCGGCAGATATATTAAAGTTAGAAACCGTAGATGCCCCGGACTCAATATGCATTTCAAATTGCTTCCAGTTCTTTCTTTCTAGATTACCAAGTGTGTATTGCCGAGTAGTCAAAGAACCTGGGACATTAATATTTTTTTCTGACCCTCCAATTTGTGTGATTACTCGGTCCACTCCGTCAACCCGTTCGTCTAGTTTCTGGACACCGCCAATGTCATTGACTGCATATACTCCACGGGCATCGCCTTCACCCACAACTAACAGGTTGGATACGTGGAAGTCCGCGTCATTGACTTGGTCAATACTTTCCCACTGCTTATTAAGAAAGTTGTAAATTATTATAGCGTTGTTCTTGGTAGAATTATCCAAGGGAACGGCCAAGAAGTATCTGTTATCAAAGTAAACGCCTACGGACTTGTCCCAATACACCTTGTTAATTCTTTGAATAGTTACGTTGATTGGCTCACTCAATGGAGTCTCAGTACCACGAAGGTTGTATTCGTCAAAGAACTGCGTGCTGTAAACACCATTGTCGGACAAAAAGATAACCTGATTACCGACCTGTGTAATTGATTGACGGGCTACGCATCCCACTTCGTTAGTTAAAAGTCTAGTGCTAGCTGCTTGTAGGGACGTTGTATTAGTAATTAAGTGAATACTATTACGGTTGAACACCATTAGGTTGTCCTCGGAAAAGGAATGCAGTCCTACGTTAAAGTCAGCTTCACCGGCATTGAACCTGTACTGAGCATATATCTGGTCATAGGTGTCAGTGTCCAGGATGTCGGAGGCTATAACTTCATCGAGTATTCCTCGAGCGGTAAATGAATCCGTTGACGCATCAACACTAAATTTAAATGGCATGACTAGCCGACGTTGGTGGTATGCAGCATATGGGGGAGCGGGCATATGACTGAATCCAAGACCAACCGATACTCGTTTTTGCACAGTTCCGTTTTTATTTGTAGTATCAGCCTTATCCGTAATAAATGTAAAGGTCGTTGTACTCGGTATTGATTTAACAACAATAGTATCACTAACCGCATAAGTAGAGCTACCCGCGTCGGTAAAGGTTAAAGTATCTCCTACCAATAAAGTAGCCACCGCTGCAGTACTAGCTGTGGCTGTTGCTATGCCACTAGCGTAATCAATGTCAGTAAGTGAAAGGGGAATTGGTTGAGTATAAGTACCGCTGGACACCTTTGTAAAGGCTGGTGTGCCTCCAAATGAGCCGTCCCACTCGAGTGCCGTCTGACCATCACGGAATATAAATACTTTGTTAAATGCTTGAAGCATGGATGCTGTAGCTGATACAGTCACTCCAGTCGGATAAGCAAGATCCGTAGTTGCTCCAGTAGCTATATTTACAGCAACCCCTTTTGAGTTCGACGCAAATATAATGTATTGACTGGCTGATGCATTTGGATCCGAGAAAGAACAGGAGCCATAAATGGCATTAACAGCACCATCATTTAGTATACCGAACTTAACCGTTGCAGTCCCGCTGGCCGTTCCGCTGTATGTTTGGTCAGCTATTGTAATCTGTGTGCTACTATTCTTTGTAAATGCACGGTCACCATTAACAGCAGGAGTAAGCCCGGATACGCCTGACACATTAACTGTTCCAGTGCTTGGAAAATTTGTAGCAGTAACATTCGTTAGAACCACAGCACCACCAGTCTGTGTAGCCGTTACCGAAGTATCATCAGCAACTAAGAAAAACGGAAGTGTAAGCGCGGACGCACCCGTGGACAGTGGGCTAACAATTAAGTCAATTCCCTTTCGCACCTGCGCCTCGCCCCTGCGGTCAGTCCTAAGATTCTGTGCATCAGCAAGCAGGCTTGGCGGCAACTGATCGGGTCGCATCCTATTATTGAAACCAATAAAACCAACATCTCCATCCTTGGCAATGCGGTCATCTAGGTTAGCGTATGTGCGGTATTCGGGCATTGATTATATTAGCATTTCCAACGCTTCAAGGCTAGAGCCTTCCGTGTTGGTCTTCCTTTTGAATCCTTCATTGGACCCTTAACTCCAGACATTCTGGCACAAAATGATTTCTTTCTAGCTAGCTTCTTACCCTTTGGCTTGGATTCCGTGACCGGAGCCTTGAGGTTAGCACCCGTCTTGCGCTTGAAGTAAGCACGGCCAGCCGCTGTGAGTCCTCCCTTTTTACTTTTGTGTTCCTTCCTCATTAACTTCTGACCTTTGCTCTGGGCGTATTGGCAACGACTGTTTTTCCTCTGGCTCCTGCTGCTTTCTTCTTTCTAGCAGTGCTTGCTCTTTCAGCTTTCGTAAGGCTAAGAGCCTTTCTTTTAGGGAGGCAACGGTCAGGGTTTTTCTTATCCTTCGACGTTCCGCAAGGTCCTTTGATTGATCCATCAGTTCCAATCCTTACCCAGTTCTGCTTTCTCCATTGTTCTAGCTGGCCCATTATTTTCTTTTACGTTTGGCACTCTTAGATTTCTTGGCGTAGTTGGGGTCTTTGCAATACTTGGATGCAGCCATATTAGCATAAGCGGATGGATACGTGTCAAACGTCCGTCTAGCCCAAGCTTTACCTTCCGGGCATATCTTACCTCCACTCTTTGCTTTCTTAGGCATTACTTAACTAGTTTTCTTTGTTTAGACATCTTAGCATCCACGATCTTACGCAAGACTTTTGCTTGTCCAGCGTGAGCCTTGGATGCTTGTTCTAGCTTAGTAGCTACCTCTAGTATCTTGCGGTGCATTACTTACACTTCTTGCGTTTACCCATTCCCTTCATCCCCTTAGCTTTAGCAGCTTTTGATGGACGACCTACTTTACTTCCGTATGTTCCTTTTCCTTGTGGCATAATATTATTTTTCGTTATTTAATAAGTTTTCTTTTAAAGGCTTCTCTAGCTCGTAGTTCTCGTGCTACACGAGTATCTCTTTGTGTTACAGTTTCTCCTCGTTTACTGTCAAGTTTGCTAACGGATCGTTCTGTTTGCCTGTTCATACGATCCAGTGAAGCCTGTTCATAGGCTGAGAGTTTTTTATTATTCATAATTATTTAATGTTTTCTTTTATTGTGAAAATCAAACAGGACTTTTACTTTCTCCGTCAGAGCTTCGAGGTTATAGTGCATTCTGGATAGCACGATAATGAGCGTAATAACGCCAATACCGATAGGCCAGAGGGATGAAATGATTTGTAAAACTTCATTCATTTAATTTGTGATGAACCAAAGTAGAAGCCTACGATGGCTAGGGCAGTCTGCCTAATTTCTGGTAAAATAACGAATCCTTGTACAGTGTCCCATTTAACGCTCTTGAATAGCCCTAGGAAGCCGTTTGTCTCTCTACCTATGGTTACCCCTACGTCAGTCCACGCAAAGACGAATGGGGCTATTACAATGGCAAAGACGGTGGATACAACTAGGAACCTGCGAACTAATACACCACCATCACGTTTAGCCGCTGCATCAGCAGATGTATCCGCTGCTTTCTGGGACATAATCATACGCTCAAACTGGCGAGCCTGGCTCTCCATCTGTGTGCCAATCAGCTTCATTACGAAACCACTGATTCCTCCTCCGAGCATTGCTATAAGTTCTGGTGTCATTTTTTCTTCTTGAGTTCTCTGATTACTTTGACCGCAGAGGCAGTCATATAGATGAAGGATGCTAGGCCTACGCAAAAACCAAGCACTTCGTTAATAGGGGCTAATTCAATTGTAGCGATAAATCCTCCTGTTCCGATTGTTGATTTGTATATAATGTCTTCCATAGCATTTAGTCGTCTTCAGGATCAGGTAGGGGTGTGTAGTGATCAACAGTTGATGACTTCTCGGA
>Ga0181402_1000454_pt1 | contig 15279 bp, 20 predicted proteins | sample 25SPOviralmetaG_FD_130131 | JGI IMG/M metagenome (GOLD analysis project Ga0181402, IMG submission 130131) | Marine viral communities from the oligotrophic San Pedro Time Series (SPOT) site, San Pedro Channel, CA, USA - 25 SPOT_SRF_2011-08-17 | ecosystem: Environmental > Aquatic > Marine > Strait...
TAAGATTGTTGTTGTCAAATCTTCCAAAGTAAGGAGTGTCGGCAAACCAGTAGTTGTGATTACGTGCTTCTAACTTTTTGACCATTTCTCTATTGTTGCCAACAAATCCCCAGAACATCGAATTGGGGACTGGATCTGTTTCTACTCCGTTGTCTAATTTGGCTATCTGATCCGGCCATGACTTTTCGACACCGGTGAAAACTTCCCATGCCTTGCTTTTCTCGTTACTAAACGGTGCGTAGATTGTTAGCATCTATAAATTCCATTAGTTGTTTTGCCCACTGTTGGTGTCCTTCTGCTGATGGATGTGGATCGTTTTGACTGACAATTAGATTTTTATCTGTAACAAATTCCAAGTGACTTACCTTAGGACTAAAAAACCTATCCATGTTAATTGCATTCCTTATTACTTCAAAATCCGCTGTGCCGTTGCCAAAGTCGTTGGGCAAAGAATTGTACATCACATACGGTATTCGCTTACGTTCAAAATAATTTTGAAGATCAAATACGTTCTCTAAAAAATTCATGCTTAAATTATTTTCGATGTCCCATCCTTTTTGACTCTTTATAAAACTTACATTGTCCAGAGTTTTCCAAGTACGCCAAGTGAGATCTGTCCCGGATATGCGACCTTTCTTCCATCCGTCGTCCGTGATATAATCATTCCTGACTGCACTGGACCATCCTATGACAGCAAACACATCTTTGTCTTGGTTCTGTTCAAGCCATACTTTCGTTGAAAAACTTACTCTTGTATTGCCCCTGCCTCCCATTGCTATGTTGGCAAGTTCCATGCCATAATTTTCAGCAATGATTTTACTGGTAAAAGTATCCACTCCGTCTTTTGGCCTCGGTGTTAGAAAACTGCAACCGTTTGAGAATAATATCATGATAGTGTATTATAACATAATTATTAATTAATGTTAACAAAAAACATAAGCTCACTCAAGTATTTCCTCAACCGTTGGGAAACAGTAGACCAAGAATACAACTACACTGTGCCTTATCACGATTCAATAGATCCACACTTCACAAGTTTACCAACATTCGTGGCGGAATTTCATAACTGTAAAGTACATACTTGCCCGTTGTTGTTAACCAGAGAAAATAAATTGATAACGGATCATGTTTGGAAACTGACGCACAAGAACAGGCACAAGCCACACAAAAGCCACAAGCTCTGGACCGAGTGGGATGACCACGTGGATCTGGATCTACCACCAGTTACTGAATTTTTTCACGAAACTGACACATATGTTTGGTTACCTGTAGACGACGAAAGCAAGGGAAACCCCTGGCACATCTGGATTGACGTCATATCTAAATTCAGGTTACTAGAGAAAAGATGGTCAACAAACTTTAGTAGATACTGTTTTGTGTTGGCCAATCATAGTCCATATTTTGAAAAAGTATGCAAAGAACTTTTCCCAAATGTTAAAATAGTCGTAATGAAAAAAGGTGAGACCTGGCAATTCAAACATCTCATAGTGCCTAGCATGAGTAATGTCAGAGATGGTATAACAACTCCGGCTCTTGCACCATGGTTGCGACATTTCAAAGGGCTAACCAACATTAAAGGAGTAGACCCTCACAGGAAGATTGTTGTGCTGAGGCCTGGTGCCAAAACCAGAAGGATGCTAAACTCAGACGAGTTGTTACTGAAACTAAAAGGATGGGAGACTGTTACACTCGAGAACCTGAGTATAAAGGATCAAATAAAGACATTCGCGGAAGCATCACACGTGTTGGCGGCCCATGGTGCAGGCATGGTCAATCTGTTATGGTGCCAGCCTGGAACTAAAGTCATAGAGATCCAAGATAAGAACATGTTACACAAGAAGGTTTATCCATTGCTGTCGCACAATTTAAACCTGGAACACAAACTTTACCTGGCAGATGTTGTAGAGATACCACGTGACAAAGGAAACAAACTACAGGGTGTGAAAAGGTTTAGTGACATGATCAATTTTAAAATAAACATTCCCGAAATAATGGAGCACCTAGAATGAGCCTTTCAGTACTGCAGAAAAAACCTAAATTAATACTAGAGCCTTATCCACATTTTGTGATCGAGGATGCACTGCCACAAGACGTGTACGAACAACTTGAGAAGGAATGGCCAGAAGAACAACTGCTGTCCACAGAACCGTTTGATCAAGGCATATGCTATAGATTGAAAGCAGACGAGATGTTGAAACCGGGAAAAGTTTCCAATGCATGGAGGGAATTCACCGAGTATCACACTTCAATGGAGTTTTACAAGGAAATGATAGAAGTGCTTGGCGAGTTAGTCCCCCATGTCGAGGACCTCACGTTGAGTCCGAGAGGATGGGATAATGGCAATGACAAAATAGGAACTGATTGTCAGACCGTTATGCATAAACCAATCGACTTCAGTTCGAGGACTGCACACATAGACAACCCCAGAGAGATATATGCGGCCCTACTTTACATGCCCTGCAAGGATGATAAAAGCACAGGTGGTGAATTCCAAATACACGAAACACATGATAACATTTTAGAAGTCAATAAAAACGGCGGCAGAGAAGTAAATGAAAAAGCAGGAAAAGTTGTCAAGACAGTTCCTTACAAACCAAACACACTAGTTGTGTTTTGCAACAATTCAACAAGGTGTGTACACAGTGTATCCTCGAGAAAAGATGCCGTGCTACACAGGAGGAGTGTTAATATAATTGCAGAATTTAATAAAGTGGCCAAACGTAAAATGTTTGAAGTAAAGGAAAACAGAAGGTAATGCTGTCAGGTATACACACAACCAAACCACGTACACAACGTTATGTAGATGCCTTTGTTGATGGTTCGGGTAAGGGAAGGATTTATCAATTTCGTAATTTGAAAGAGTTGCCAAAAGAAAATCTGACCATGTACGGCATACTTGCGGGTTCTGGTGAGATATACAAATGGTGTGAGAAGGAACACAGAAATTTCTACTTCATGGATCATGGGTATTTCACAAATGCACATGACAGTCCTCACTGGTTACGTATTACAAAAAACAAACACTGTCAAAACATATTGCAAGACAGACCCACAGACAGATATGAGAAATATTTCAAACAAGATGTCAAACCATGGAACAAAGGTAAAAAAATTCTTGTCCTACCGCCAACCAATGCAATAGCGAACTTCTTTGATGCCACGGAGTGGTTGGACAACACAATCAAGACACTGAAACAAAACACAGATAGAGAAATAGACGTGAGAGAAAAACCATACAATCCAACAATTGAAATTGATCACGTGGGTGCTACTGTAAAAGTGGATAGGCCAACTGTACACAAGGGCAATATCAATTGGCACGATTACCATGCAACAGTTACCTATAACTCCAACACCATGGTGGCCAGCCTGGCCAACGGTGTTCCTGTATTCTGTGATCCTAACAACAGTGCGGCCGCACCCATATCTGAAACGGATTTCAGCAAGATAGAAACACCTAAATACGGAGACAGGATTGCATTATTCTCAAGTCTAGCGTATAATAACTGGACACTACAAGAAATGGCCAACGGCACAGCATGGAGGATGTTGAATGAAAGTTGAAATATTCAGAAGGACAGTCAAGGATCGTAAACGCGGTAACAGTTACGAATTACTTTACCATTTAAAAGAAGGTATAGAAGCGGCCGGCGATGAGGCAATAATTGTACATGAGAATAGATCAGGCCCAACTGTAGAAGGCGAGATGAACCCAACAGCACCAATGGCGGCCATGTTTGGCTACGGTGGTGACAAACAGATGCACCACACTAAGGGCAGACGTAGGGAACTTGCAAACAACTGCAGAGCAAAAAATATCCCACTAATAACATTTGATGGAGGACTACTATCAAGTTTTGGAAACGTCTCCACATCACCTGATCATCATTTTCGTGTGTCACTGTACACGCCTATGAATGACGGAGACTTCTTGTCTGACAATAGTCCTAGCGATAGATGGGAGATAATGGTTAAGAAATTCAAAGTAAAGTACGAGCCATGGCGTAAGTCCAATCAAGATGATCCTATCATATTTGTACTACAGCCTAAAGACAACTGGAGCATGAACGAGTTGGATCCCATAGAATGGTTCAACGGCGTGTATGAAAAATTAAGGCCTGCAACAGACAGAAAGTTTATCGTGAGACCACATCCAAATCACGTGGCATCGATGGTGGCACGCAAAGGTGATTTCCCAGAAGATGTAGAACTACAGTACAAACAGGAACACTTTGCGGGTGATGAAAAGCAGTTTTATAGATTCCATTTCCAAGAAGCGATAGCAAACGCACACGCTGTTGTAACGCACAACTCCACAGCAAGTGTTGACAGTTGCATTAGGGGAATACCAACTTTTTGCACATCTGATCTAGCACTGTGTTGGGACGTTTGCAACAAGGACTTAAACGACATAGAAACACCAAAGACACCCGACAGGACTCAGTGGGTTAATGATCTTGGATACAAACTGTGGAGCATCAAAGAGATAAGAGACGGCACAGTATATAAAAGATTCAAATCAAAATTAGGTCTATAATGTGTGGCATATACGGCATCACCGACAATGATCCTACATTCATAAAAAAATACATCGAAATATGTAAACACAGAGGACCCGACGGATCAGATATATGGACATCCGATCATGTGACCCTAGGACATAATCTTCTAAGTATAATGGCCGAACCAAACCAATCGCGACAGCCATGGACGACTCCTAAAGGTAACATCCTTGTGTACAATGGAGAAATCTTTAACTACAATGAACTTGTAGAAAAATATAAAAATTTCAAAAACTTGACTGGTTGTGATACTGAACTATTAGCATGGGGGTTAGACGAATACGGAATTGAATTCATTGATGAGCTTGATTCAATGCATGGTTTTGCTTATTACGACATATCAAATAAAACTATCACTCTGAGTAGAGATCATGCAGGTATCAAGCCATTGTTTTATGCACAAATAGATAGAGGAATTGTTTTTGCTTCAGAAATAAAAGGTATGCTTGACATTGTACCTAACGCTAGAACATTAGACAACATAGCCTGTAGTATGTTGAGTAGAGTTGGAACTAATCCTCTGAGGAACACGCTGTTCAGTAATATTAAAAAAGTTTTGCCGGGTGAAACTTTAGTTTACACCATTGATAATAAGACTTTGGAATCTGTAAAAAGAATTTATATCAGGCCAACCGCCAACAAAGATTATTTAAAAAACGAATTGAAAGAAATGTTTGCCCACACTGTGAAACAGTGTGCAATAGGTAAAAGAAAGATCGGGGTTTTTTTAAGTGGCGGACTAGACTCTTCTGTTATAGCATATGAACTACAACAATATACAAACAGTGTAAATTCTTTTACAAATAGGATTTCACCAGAAATACGAGCAGATGAGGATTATAACAGTGACTCAAAAGCGGCAAAAAAATTTGCATCTGATCTTAAATTTAATCATCATGACGTTGTTGTTTCTCCAACAGAATATCTATCAGCATGGGAAGACAGCATATGGTACATGGAGCAACCAAATTATAATCCAAGCAATCCAATGTATTGTTATACAAACAAATATCTTTCGGACAACGATATAGTGATTACGATGGCCGGTGATATGGGTGATGAATTGTTGGGAGGTTACGCAAAATATAACAAATTATATGCCAGCAAAGAGAAGCCAACTAGTTGGAAAGAACTTTTACAATTATGGCTAGAAAGAATAAAGAAAGGCAGTTTTAGGCTAGTGGAAGATTGCGTGGACGATGAGACACTACTTGCAGAACTTGAAAATTGTTACAGTGATGAACTATGGAATCCAGAAGATCCAACAGCGTCATACATGGCTTTGGATTGTGTTACCCAGGTTCCGGAAGCATTCTTCACACGTAATGACTCCTACGGAATGGCTTATGGCATGGAGGGAAGATTTCCTTTGGCCTCTAAGAAATTTATGCAGTACTGTCTCAGCATAAAATCCAAACACAAATTTGCTGGAAGTAGTGCTAAATGTTTGGTAAAGGAAGCATATCAAAAGTTCTTACCACAATACATCATTAACAAAGAAAAAACAGGTTGGACAGTGCCGATCGGCTATTGGTTGATGGACAATGTCGACAGTGACTTGACAAAAAAATATGATCAGGCCATAGGCATTGAAAGAATGAATACGCAAGGCAGATCACAAAAAGCCGGCAAACGCTTGATGCCGGAATGGCAAGTAAAAAACTGGAAGGAAAAATATCAAATTAAATAAAGTCATGCCCACACTTGCAGTAGTAACAACTTTTCCGCCAAACAGATGGACAGCATATGCTAAAAGGATGTTGGAGAGCCATATCCAATTCTGGCCCGATGATGTTACCCTGTACGCATATCATGAAGGTGAGAAACCAAAACTCGAACATCCAAAGATTAAATTTGTGAATATCGAAGATGCCAATCCTGAATTAGTAAATTTCAAACAAAAACACAAGGACGATCCTGTAGCAAACGGGGAAGTAGATGAAATACCAAGTGGTGTGCGAAGAGATCCCAAAGCAGGTAAAAATGACAGAGGTAAAGGATCTTATCTATGGGACGCTGTGAGATTTGCACACAAGACTTTTGCAGTAGATCATGCAATCAAAACAATCAACACAGATTATATTCTATGGTTAGACGCTGACACATATACATTTAGGCCGATCACAAGAGACTTTGTTACTGGGTTGCTACCTGAAGACAAGCTCGTTAACTTCTTGGGCAGAGGTGAAAAATATCCAGAATGTGGATGGGTGTGTTACAACAAAAAACATCCAAAATTAAAAGAATTCATGCAATACTGGACAGGCCTTTACATAAAAGACACTATATTCAAAGAGTTAGAATGGCACGACAGTTACCTTTTCTGGCAGTGTGTCAAACGTATAGCACCCAACGACGGAGTAGACATAGGCAAAGGTGCAGGTGCCAAAGGACATCACGTGTTCATTAACAGTGTGTTAGGAGCATATGTTGACCACATGAAAGGCAAAAGGAAAGTGCTAGGCAAAAGTAGCAAGAGCGACCTACGTGGAGACAGGAACGAAGACTACTGGAAGAACGTTGAGAACTATGACCCATTTGGTGGTGTGAAGTTTGATCCCAAACAAGCAGACGATATTGTAAGCAAAGTGGCCAAGGGGAAGCAAGGTAACTGATGAGAATAGAAGCATGGCCCAAGCATGGTCCACTAAACAGCAAAACGATCTTTAAAAAATTTATTAAGTCTATGCAGGACTCAGGAGACGAAGTATATGTTGACAAGGAGACCAACGGAGACGTAGCAGTGATATGGAGTGTACTCTGGATGGGACGTATGCAGAGTTACAAGAGCATATGGGAGAGATACAGGAAACAAGGTAAACCTGTAATAGTGATAGAAGTGGGTGGACTACGTAGGAATCTCAGTTTCAAAATAGGAATAAATGGCATCAACAGAGATGCGGACTTTGCCAATCAAACATTTGACGACAAGCGTTGGCCTTTGTTCAAGCACGAACTACGTCCATGGAATCCCACTGGTGATCTTGTGGTGATATGCGGACAACACGATGCATCAGAACAGTGGAAGGGACTGCCAAAGATGTCACAATGGATAGAACAACAGATAATAGAAATTAGAAAATACACTACAAGACCCATACTGGTAAGGCCGCATCCAAGAAATCAAATTCAGTTCAATGAATCAAAATTTGTTAATGTAAAAGTAAGATTGCCTAAGAGAGATTACAGGACATATGACGACACAGACTTCAAAGCAACTTTAGAAAGAACATGGGCTGTGGTCAATCATTCTAGTAATCCAGCCATGGAAGCAGTGATGAAGGGCATACCAGTGTTCGTGTCAGAATCCAGCCTATGTCATGACGTGGGGAACATCAAACTCACAGACATAAACACACCAGCCATGCCCAACAGATTGACATGGGCCAACAAACTTGCATATACCGAATGGTTTGAAGACGAGATAGAACAAGGGTTGCCTTGGAATAGAATAAAAGCAAGACTAAAGGAAAGATATTTGAAATGAAAACTATAAACATAGGACATAAAAACGAAACACCTCCAATCAAATGGGAGCCATATGCTGGTGAAAATGTCTGTGTTGCAACTACTATAAGACAAGGCAAACGTATACAAGACATAAGATTTTTTGAGGACAAGGTCAAGGCAGTCCCGCGAGGCAACGCTTACTGCATAGGTAACGGTCCTTCACGTAAAGGATTTGATCTCAACAAACTTAAAGCAACAGGACAGACATATGGTTGTAATGCACTGTACAGGGATTTCATGCCAGATTTTATATTCTCTGTTGACACAAAAATGAGCATGAAAATGGTTGAGGACGAAGTTGGATTGAAGACTGTACACTACGGACCTGCCTTGGAAGTGAATAGGAAACAGAGCAAGGGCATGATTAACCTCATACCTAACAACCCGCACTGGATATCTGGCAATGCCGCATTCTGGACAGCAGGAGTACACGGACACAAGAACATTTACCTACTGGGGTTTGACTTTAGAGAGTATGGCAAGGGAGAACTAAACAACATATACCAAGACACAGAAAATTACGGAGAACGTAATGACGACAAGATATTCGAGGGATGGTTAAAGCATTTTAGAGACATGTTGAAGATGAGACCATATGTAAAGTACACAGTGGTGCATGACAATCCACCCGAGTATCTTAACCATCTACAGACAGGTACCGACCTAGGCAATAGTAAAGTTATAAGTTATGCTGAATTCGAAAAGATACTAGCACCTAGTAAGGCCTAGGCCTGCAAGTTTAAACTTGTTCCTCCACGCAAAGAAATTCTTATTGTGATTGGCATAAGGATCTTTGACCCAAGTCATTTGGTAAAGGTGTACCATTTCGTGTGCCAAGGTCTCTATGAAGTCTTTCCATTTTGGAAACTTACAGTGCATCTCAATATAGAATTCAACTTCTATATGGTAAGGTATCCTACGCTGATCAAATTTGCCTTTTGGTGTTTTCCTGTTGTCCCAGTTAGCAACACATCTACCCCAATCCTTGTGTAGTTTCTTAATTTGTATCTCAACCATTGGTAATCTGCTATTGAACAATGCTCTGTTGATGTATCTAAACCATTGATACACTTGTTGCTGAGTTGGTCTAAATCCCTTGGCGTTCTTGTATCTAGTCGCGGTGTTTTCCAACTTTACCTTAAGTTGTTTTTTGACATTTACCGTTTTGTTCTTTGCTTTTTTCATGGTTGACTATATTACCAAATATGTTATAATATACTAATAATTACCTAAAATATCATGACTAATATGCACACAGATTTGCCAAAAACAATTAACGAAGCACTTAAAATACTAGCATATAATGATTATTTTTGGGCAAATCCATCAATGATAGGAAATACAGCCGTAATAAAGCCACACCCTAAAGACCACGAAACCGTCAAATCGCTGGCAGAGTCACAATACCCATGGACCGAAAAGCAGGCCAGACTAGCACTGGTGATACTAAAAAGATATTTGACCAAGTTCCAAGCACATGGCATGGACATAAAGAAACTGCTAGACAATCCACAATACGAGGATGAATTTAGAGTTATCAGTTTTGACAAGGTGATAGAGAAGTACACAGATGAGGACGGCATTGACAAGATTGAATTGAAATTCCCTTATAACAAAAAAATAATACAACTGATACGTTGTCTCAAAGACAAACGTAACCTGCCTGGCATGTATGCCTTGTATGCAGGCGAAGACAAGAAATGGACCTTTTTACATACTGACATTACGGCGTATTATCTTACCTTGATAGCAGTTCGCTATGATTTTAAGTTTTTATCTCCAGAACTGTTAGATGATTTTGACGCTGTGAGAAAAGAAGTATTAGGATATCGACAACCGAGTGCCAGACTCAGCAGAGACAAAATAGTTATTGAACACGCTTCAGAATCACTGTCTGAGTATTGGGCTGAAAACATTTCTACTCGTCCTTTAATCCAACAAGTGGATGCCTTGAAAAATTTTGGTATTTCAACAAAAGGAATAGCAATCAATACAGATTCAAAACTTGCTGGACGCATAGCAAACCATTCATACCATAAACTGTGGGTGAACTCTAATCTATACACAAAAAAAGAAGTGGTTGGAGCATTGATGGAGTTGGACGCATTTCCGTTGATAATGCCATGCCCCAGTGATGTTCACGAAGAAAAAGAAATAAAGGAATTCTGGGCGTGGTTAAAGATTTTTGAGTCAAATGGTATTGACATATTGAACCAATGCTCTTGGGGATTTGATGTGAAAGAACCAATATACAGAAAAGATATTGATGAATTTAACGAACGCAAGATGTTAATCCACAGTCATAGTTCTCAGGAGTTCTTTGAAAATCTATATGAATTACACCAAATGAGTAAGCAGTTTAAATTCATAGACGATAACACAAAAATTATATTCGTACGTAACAGAATACCACGTGCCTTAATCAAGAGCAAGGTAAAACCAAAAGCATCTTTAATAGCACTGGGAGGAGGATACTATGCCACTGGCACAGACAATCTTAAAAGACTACTTGAAAATCTTCCAAAAAAGTTGTATTATAGTGATCATCAACCCAGTAGTTGGGATTGGCATGATAATATAGTACAAAAATTATAATGAGCAGTTGTAAACTAATAATAAAAGACGAAGTAAATGTGAAGTTTGAAAACCTCAGCCTCGAATGGCGTAAGAGACTGTCAAACAAGTTCAAATACGAAATACCTTATGCAAGACATCTACCAGCAGTGAAACTAGGCAGGTGGGATGGCAAAGTATCATTTTTTGGCTTAGGTGGTACCACATATCTAAATCTAGTTGACCAAATAATTCCTATCCTAGACGAGGGCGGAGTTTACATAGATGTCGAAGATAAAAGACTACAACACAATTTTGAATTCAAGACTGTGGACAAAAATTATCTATCACACATAACTTGGCCGGAGAATCATCCAGCGGCAGGACAGCCAATAGTGTTGAGAGACTATCAAGTAGAAACAATCAACAAGTTCATAGAACATCCACAGAGCATACAAGAGATAGCCACCGGTGCAGGTAAGACCATAATCACAGCGGCCTTGTGCCAGTTGGTCGAGCCATATGGCAGGACTCTGACCATCGTTCCCAACAAGAGCCTTGTCACACAGACTGAAGAGGACTTCCTTGCCTGTAACTTAGATGTAGGCGTGTACTATGGTGATAGGAAAGAACTGGGCAGGTTCAACACGATAGCAACATGGCAATCACTAAATGTGTTAGAAAAGAAAAGCAAGGACGAACACACAACAGATTTCTTGGAAGCAATACAAGGCATTAACACTGTGATAATTGATGAGGTGCACATGGCCAAGGCCGATGTGTTGAAAAGATTACTTACAGGACCATTTGCACACTGTGGCATACGTTGGGGACTAACCGGTACTGTGCCAAAAGCGGATTATGAGTTCATGGGATTGAAATGTAGCATAGGTGACGTATCAAATAGAATACAGGCAAGCGAATTGCAAGACAAGGGCGTGTTGGCGAACTGTCATGTGAATGTTTTACAGACACAAGATCATCCACAGTTCAAAACATACGCAGAAGAATTAAAATGGTTAACCACAGACAAGACAAGGATGAAATGGGTGGCCAACACAATCAAAGACATATCAAGTTCGGGCAACACACTGATACTTGTGGATAGGATTTCCGCAGGAGAGATATTAGAAGAGCAAATTGAAGACGCGGTGTTCGTGTCCGGATCAACTAAAAACACAGATAGGAAGGAACAATATGATGAAATATCTACTGCAACAAATAAAGTTATTATCGCCACATATGGAGTTGCCGCTGTTGGTATTAATATTCCTAGGATTTTTAATCTTGTTCTCATAGAACCGGGCAAGTCGTTCGTCAGGGTCATACAGAGTATAGGACGTGGGATCAGGAAAGCCGAGGACAAGGACAGTGTACAGATCTGGGATATTACCAGTAGTTGCAAGTTTGCGAAAAGACACCTAGGGGCAAGGAAAAAGTTTTACAAAGAGGCCAATTACCCGTATAATATAGAAAAGATAAATTATGAAAATCCTTACACTTGATAACAGAACATACAAACTAGAGAAGATACCTGAATGGGTGGATGAGGATCTTAGATTTGCAGTGCTAGATAATTCCAATCCAGACGAACCAGATTTCTTTTACATACCACTTATATTCCTTGAAAGTTTCAATGCACCGGCGGCCGTTTTACAAATAGGCAATCACAAGATAAAGATGCCATTAGATTGGAAGATGCTAATAGGGGAGGCAGGACAATCTGAGATGCATGTGCTACCAATCACTAGTCTCAACGACAGGGGGTTTGATGCTTTTACATTTAATCCATTAAGCAGTGCAAAACCAGACTTCATGCCAATAGATATCGTGGACATATACACAGAAGTCAAATGGTATTTTCCAAAGATCAAAACAGGCCAGATGCTGGCAGTGCCTTTGAGCAACGGACGTCAACCCATGTGTGCTTATTTTGTAAAGGATATTTCAAGACAGTGTGAGCAGGTGGATTATGGCTCGGTCTGGTAGGAAATCAATCACAATCGAAGCACCGATAATGATAACCAGCAACAAGATCGCTGTATGGATGGATGAGGACTGGATGTATAATTTTTTTGATTTTATGAAGAAACACAAATTCCAATTTTCAGGTTTACAACACAAACACAATAAAATAAAATTAACATTTGCAACAGCAAAGGATTGCACAATGTTTGCACTAAAATATGCCAGCAGAAAAAAATAGAAAATTTTTTGATTTAAGAAACGGTCTCAAAGCAGTTGATTACCGGAATAAGGACTACTTTGACAGGATCGACGACAAAGAAAAATCATTGTACTCTCCGTACATGCTGATGAGATATGTTTCTAACGTTTCATCTAAAGATAAATTCTTTGTTGAACACTACGTAGAAATGGTTAACGAGTGCGTGAACAAGCACTGTTTTACATTGGGATCAAAACACAAAAAATTATTATGGATACTTACGGCAATGTGTGGAGCACTGCAACCACAGTTTCACCCGTGGATCAAACCTATGAAGAGAGTTCCAAACAAGAGTTTGAAAAAACTACAACAGATATATCCAACCTGGAAGGAAGCGGACCTAGAGACACTAGATAAAGTGATCACTGACAGAGAACTAGAAGATCTAATAGAGGCACATGGCATCGACAAATAAATGCACATACTGTGGCAAGGAGTTTGCAAAGGAACGTACACTGCAAGTGCATCTATGCGAACCAAAAAGAAGATATCTACAACGAGATGAGAAATGGGTAGTGAATGCTTTCATGGTGTTCCAGAGATTCTATCAGATACATCAACATAATTCAAAAGAAAAAACATATGATGATTTTGTAAAAAGTCCTTACTATAACGCATTTGTAAAATTTGGTAGATACATCATGCACATTAACCCAATATATCCAGACAAATATATAGAGTATGTTCTTCGATCAAAAATAAAACTGGACCACTGGGCTAGGGACGATCTTTACGAAGAATACTTGATAGAAACTTTAAAATCAGAACCCGTCGAGGCGGCACTACAACGTAGCATAGCAACCATGATGGACTGGGCCAACGAACAAAATGCACAATGGAGTGACTACTTCAGACTTGTCAACACCAACAGAGCAGTGCAACATATACAACAGGGTTCTATCACTCCATGGATGTTACTAGGTTGCGATGCTGGCAAAAGAATGTTAAAATCATTTAACGACGAACAATTACAAATGATTGAGAGATTTATAAACCCAAGTTTTTGGCCAAGCAAGTTGAAGAGCTATCCTGCAGATTTGATGCTAGTAAAGGAAACAGCAAAGGAGGCCAAAATTGTCTAAGATAGATCTTGAGATTACTAATACCTTAGAATTTGATGATGGTGATTGTGCCGTCATAATAAAAGAAGATGGGTCAATAGGAAGAGTAATAATGCCTGATATAAAAAGAGGACGTCTGGAGACAGAAGGATACAAAAAACTACTTGATGTACTAGAAATTTTACAGCCTGGATCACGTGATAAGATGATAGATCATGCCAAAAAAGGAAAAGGGAGTATGCACTAGTGCCTGACGTAGACATAGATTTTTTTGACAGAGACGGAGTACTTAAACTTTTCAAACACACACCGGCATCAATGATCAAAGACGGCAAGTCAGAGAAACACAAAACGGGAGTATACTTCCATGCTGTGCCTGAGCATCCTGTGACCGGACATGCATCACTGGATTACAAAAACGCAGAAGACAGAGGATACTTCAAGATAGATTGTCTTAATGTAACATCTACAAGGATGTAAAATCAGAACAAGAACTTGTAGAAATGATGATACAGGAACCCGACTGGGATATGCTTAAAGATCCAAAAGTAGTTGAAAACCTTTTTCACCTAAATGGCCATTTTAATATAGTGTCCAAATTAGAACCAAAAACCATAGAACAACTTGCGGCTGTATTAGCGATAATACGTCCTGCTAAAAGAGGATTGATGTACAAGGACTGGGTAGACATCATGAAAGAAGTTTGGACAAGGCCAACTGATGGTAGTTACTTCTTTAAGAAATCACACGCCGTGGCATATGCCCAGGCAATCGTAGTACAGATGAATTTGATCAGCAGAGCTAAATATAGTTTTGATGCACCATCAAAAATATAAAAAGAAAAAATCCAAAAAACGTACTAAAAGAAACTCCGCTTCAAAACAAGAACCATACGGCTATCAGCCAGACAGTCCTTTGACATTACACTATATTACAACAGGGTCTATACTTCCGGAAAAAAAGAAGATTAGATAGGACGTCTTACTAACTGTATAGTTTTTCTTTTGACTCTTTTCTTTGAAATTTCAGATAAACGCACTGTGGGGCCATGCACTATCTCGATGTCTTTATTATTTAAAGTGACTAACGTGGTCCTAAAGTAACGAAATTCTCCCTTAAGAAATATGTTAATTGGCAGTTTCCTGTTAGATTCATGCCACCAAATTTCTCCACATTTAAGAAACTTCATCTTATCCTGTGGTAACATCAACCTACCATAATCATAGAAACTGATGACATTTGCATCCTCGTTCTGCACTATGCCCACAAACTCTAGATCACCCTTTCTTATAAGGCTTAGAAATGGGAATTTATCCCTCAATGTGTTAAAAATTTCGTTCATGCTCTATCTATAAATACTGTTAAA
>Ga0181402_1000460_pt1 | contig 15209 bp, 10 predicted proteins | sample 25SPOviralmetaG_FD_130131 | JGI IMG/M metagenome (GOLD analysis project Ga0181402, IMG submission 130131) | Marine viral communities from the oligotrophic San Pedro Time Series (SPOT) site, San Pedro Channel, CA, USA - 25 SPOT_SRF_2011-08-17 | ecosystem: Environmental > Aquatic > Marine > Strait...
TCTTTAAGAGAAATAATCTCTTTTTCTAACTTACCAATTAATCTATCTTGTTTTAGATTATCAGACTGAATACTTGATTTCCACTTTTCAGCTTGATCATACAAATTCTTTTTTTCTAAATAATCAGCTAGTAATGCATGATTATCTAACTCAGTTTTAATATCAATTTTTTCTAGTGTGTTTATCTTTTGTTGGATACTTTGGATATCAGACGTTTGTTTATCTCTCCAGATTTTCTGCCTGCGTTCCAAATCACTAATACTTTTCTCAATTCTGGAATTTGCTTCTTCAACTGCTTTAATTCGATACTCTTCTTCTTTAATTGCATCTTTAGTTAACCTTTGCTGTTCTTTAAGAACCTCTGCTTTCTCACTGAGCATAGTTATTCCTAACAGTTGCTCTATAATTGCCCTTTGATCGTTAGCTTTCATACTGAGAAAAGGTTCTGTATATGTGTTAAGTGCAACAATGTGTTTGAACATGTCATGACTCATTCCGAATAATTTTTCGATTTGTGCTTGAGTCTGACGATTTTCACCTTGTGCTTCGTCTTCATCAACATTTTGTTCGTTGACATAGTATTTAAGCACATTGGGTTTTCTACCACGTTCAATGCGATAATTTGTGCCATCCACAGCAAAATCCAGCGTTACCATCATACTTTTGCCATTGGTCTTGTTTACAAGATTATCTTTGCGTATATTAGTAAGTGCATTACCATATATAGCATAACTGAGTGCATTAATGATAGTGGTCTTGCCAGTACCATTACGACTACCATCTCCTCCTAAGTCCAAGTTGTTACCTAGTACTAGTGTGAGACCATTGTCAGTAAAACGCACAGCTTGCGTTACATTACCAACACTCATAAAGTTTTTTACGGTTAAGTCTTTTAATGTTATCATAGAGAGTTATATATATCCACTAGAATCTTTTTATCAATCATATCGCTGTCCACAGCATTTAAACTATTATACACTATTTGGTCAACATTTTCAACCTCAATATCGTCTACTACTTTCCAGTCTTGTGCATGTTCTTCTTTTTTGCTAGGCATCAGTGTTATTTCTCTTACACTGTACTGCTGGCTGAAAGTTTCTTTAATAAAGCTAGCTTCTTCGTAACTGATATTAATATCCAGTGTAGCTCTGCAATAGGTTTTACTATTGAGTATTCTGTCAGGTTCGTCGATTAATCTACTCAAAGGCACAGTTCTATATCTTGGCCCATCAAAGTCAATATACTCAGGCGTGCCTCCCCAAGTTAGTTTCATCATACCTCTATCGTCGTCCCATGTGTCAGCATAGTTATGACCAAAAGGGCTACCCAAATAATGTACGTTACCTTTGTTTTGTCTTTTGTGAAAGTGTCCAGTAAACACGTATTCGGGTGTAAGCAAATGTTCAGCATTGATACCGCCGTGATCTGGCATCTCCACCATTGCGTTCATTTTAAAGTAAGGAAGTTCAAAGTGTCCAAACATATATCTACATTTTGTTTTCTGTAGTGTTTTCCACTCGTCTCCCACTAGCCAAGGAATAAGTGCAACATCATCTTTTACAAGTGCATCTTCTACTAGTGTTACATTTTCAAATAGTCCTGCATAAGGCAAACTGTTTAGATCACGTTTTTCTCTGTAGTATAAATCATGGTTGCCCATAATCATATACACATGTTCAAATGCACGGCTGAGTTTGCCTACATTTTCTACACTGTGATTGAGTGTGCTTACATTTACACTAGCTCTGTGGTGATGCCAATCTCCTAAGAATATACAAGTTTCACAATCTTTGCTTTGCTCAACGAACCAATCAACAAACTCACTACAATCTTTGTTGTGTTGTTTGCTGTTGTTTTTATTGCCAAAGTGAATATCTGTAAAACAAGCGGCTTGTTTAAAAAATGTCATGACTTTCCGTTCATAGAAGTTATACTTCTATTATAATAGCTTCTGATATATGTGATGTCAACCTAAACGTTAAACCCGTGTTCTTTGCGTTCTTTGTCTGCTTGTTCGTCCCACTTAGCACGTTCTGCCATTTCGTGTTCGATTTGTCTTGTCCAACTTGGCATTTGGCCATTTTCTTGTAGTAGGTCGTCTCTGATGTTTTGGTTTCGTTTTTCTAAGTTTAGTACTCTGGTAAAACTATTTGTTACTGCGGCTGTATAGTACGCAAATGGATTTTGACTTTTTAGTTCGTTGAACTGCAATCCAATTTGTGATAACTGTAACAGTGCATGACTACGCATTTCATCTACATAAGTGTATCCACGCCAATTGCTACGCATACTGTAACGTTCACACAGTTTAATGTACATCTTAGCTAGGTTGTTTGTAATAGTACCATGCTGTGTATTAAATTTACCGTTGTCTAGTCCACCTTCCCAATGACTACGCAACACTTCTCGCATCTCGCCATTCACATTAGCATAATGTTGAAAGGGAGGAAAGTTACATTTTGCATGATGATCAGCTACCGTTTTTGGTTTGCTTTTACGTCCTGGCTCTAACGGCACATGATCAAATGTCATCAATCTAAATATTAAACTTTTTTCGTCTATGTCCGCTGGATCAACTTTATAATTTACTTGTTTTGGTTTTTGGCTTGCTTTTCTTGCAGTTTCATTATACCATTCGTAGTAAGCAGTTTCATATGCTATTCCACTTAGCTGATGTGCTCTATTTTCTTTTGCTAGTTGAATTATTTCTGGATTTTTAATTTCTTCGATATCTTCTACTATAACATCAAATCTAGTGTAATCATCGTCGACTACACTGCAATAGCTTAATTTACTTTTGTGTATTTCTTTAAGCATGTCTTTATTATTAAGATATTTTTGTTTTCTCATTATACTTCCTTACTTTTTAATAGTATATGTTCAAATACCCAATGTGTCAATAACTACGCATAGATTACAACAATAAATATAACTATAGGAGAATCAAATGAGGTATACACAACTTAACGAAGATATCGCAAAAGATATTGCTGTGTTTTATGGTGGCAGATTCCAGCCTATGCATAAAGGTCATCACAAAGTTTATATGGACTTAGTAGAGCAATTTGGCTCCGACAATGTATTTATCGCTACTACAGTTAGCAAAACTGCAACAGCAGAACGTGATCCATTTAGCTTTGATGAAAAAAAGATGATTATGAATACTATGTTTGGAATACCAGAAAAACAAGTTGTGCAAACACAACCATACAGACCAGATGTAAAACTTACAGGTAAAAACCCAGACAACACCGCAGTAGTACTAGTGTTCAGTGCAAAAGATGCAGGTAGACTAAAACGTGGCGGATTTTTACGAGATTACGAACCGGGTGCTGAAATGGTGCCTAGTGACCAAGGTGCTTACATATATGAAGTGGGAATACAAGAAGGTGGCATGAGTGCTACTGATTTTAGAACAGCTATGCAAAGTCCACAACTTGATCAAAATCAAAAAATGATGAAGTTCAGAGAATTCTTTGGAAGTATTAATGCTAGTGTGTATAATTTTATAGGGAAGAGATTAAGTGGCAGTTAGTTCAGAAAATAGAGCACAGTTAAGATTAGCTCCATCAGGTTTGAGACGACAAGGCCCTCCGGGCTTTAGCGGCGGAGGTGGCGCGACTGGTTTCTACTTTGATGGCCCAGCGGCACCGCTTAGACAACATGGTGGAATACTATTTCCATTCCAGCCTGATATTACATATAGTGCAAATGCAAGTTATTCGCCATACGATATGACACATACCAATTATACGTTTAACGCATATAGAAATAGTCCAAGTCCTAGTATTCAGTTGAACACAACTTTTGCTAGTACAACTGAAGATGAAGCAAGGTACACAATGGGTGTACTACATTTTCTACGCAGTGTAACAAAAATGTTTTTTGGCATTAATGAAACTGGTTCACCAGGAGCAGGTACTCCGCCGCCGGTACTTAGATTCAGTGCATTTGGAGAACAACAATTCAATAACATACCTGTACTAGTAGAAAACTTTAGTACAACTTATGACAGTAACGTTGATTTAAAAGATGTAGATGGAAGTCAGATTCCAGTTGTAATGAATATTTTTGTTGGATTACTAATTCAAATTAGTCCTGCAAAACAAAAAAATGATTTCAGCCTAAGGAGTTTTGCTAGTGGAGAATTATATAAAGGTGGATTTGTCTAATGCAAACAAATTATAACAACACAAGTAACTATGCTAAAACTACTCTTAATAACAAATTCTTAGAGTTTTACAATCCTCCACTCACACAAGATACGTTGTCTGAGAAAACTGTAACTATGATATTGCAACCAAAGTATGATAGACGACCAGACTTACTTGCAAATGACCTATATGGATCTAGTAGACTATGGTGGGTGTTTGTCCACTACAATAGAGACTTAATAAAAGATCCTATCATGGATTTTAAAGCAGGAATCAAACTTATAGCACCAAAAACATTTAAGCCATCAGGAGTTAATTAATGGCCCTGAAACAATTCTATCAAGACAATGTATTGAATCAATTTGATTCTTACACCTACAAGTGGAAAATTATGATGTGTCATCCAATGGAGGCACATAGATTTGAACAACTTATCAGCGACGACAATAATAGAGTTGTAGTACTAGCAGAAAGCGGAGTTGAAAGTGAAATTAATATTGGCAGTGTACAACACAGCCTAACACTTGCTTTAAAAAAGAATCAAGACAGAAACGGCGTTGCCAACATGTTCAGTTTTAATCTAATTGAACCAGGTGGTGCAACTTTTTTTAATCGCATACTAGAAGCGGCTAGGCGTTTAACAATTGAAAATCATTTAAAAGCCGCATATCTACTAGAGCTTAGATTTATAGGAACAAAGGACGGTATAACCACAGAAAATGTTGTGGGACCTTTTTATTATGTTACAACTACAACTGGTATTACATTTGACTATGCAGATGGAGCAACCACTTATAGAATGGATATGGTTGAAACAAAGGTAGATGCTTTTAAACCACAAACACTTTATTTAAAACAAGACACTGGTACACTTAAAGCAACAACATTCGGAGAGTTCTTAGATGTCTTTACTAAAGAAGTCAATGAACAAGAAAGAGAACGTGTAAATCTAACCAATGCACAAATTTTTGCAGATGAATACACATTCAATACCAGAAATGAAGCTACTGAATGGAATGGCTGGACTTTTGGAGCCAGTGGCGCCGCAGGCGATACAAGATTAAAAGGCACTAGTGTTACTGGCGCCGGAGGAACACTAACTTTTAATTTTGCTAAAGGCACCGCTTTAAGTGATTGTGTTGTGGTTGCACTACTACACACAGTAAACATGCGTAAGTTACCAACTGGTGCAGGAGGATTTCATAAAGATAATCCTGACGAGGGTGAAGCTAAAGCTCAAACTTTTAAAGATTTAAGCAGTTGGTTTGTTTTTGATACTCAGACTGAATACGGTCATTATGATACAAGAACCAAACGATATCAGCTAAAGATTGAATATAGTCTAATAAAATATCTCAATGGTGATGTAATACATGATCCAAACAGTTATGACCAGATGCTAAAATCATCAAACATTCAAAAAGACAGAATTAAAAACTTATTCAAACAAGGTCTAATACGCAAGAGATTTGATTATAGTTTTACTGGATTGAATACAGAAGTTTTAAATTTAGATATTTCTTTACAAAACACTTATTTTCAATTACAAGCATTGAATCATGGAAAGTTAGCTACTAGAAGTCAAGCATTTACTGGTATGGGTACTGAAGGTGAGAGTTTTAATCGTATACAAGGATCGTTGGATGATAATAACTCAGAAAGACAAGCACTTAAGGCAAAAGACGCAAAGTTAAAAAGTCAATTAGAAGCGTCTTCTGGTGGTGATCCTGAGATTGATAGTATAGCGACAAATCAAACTGCTATAAAAACAGCGATTGCTGAAAATAATGAAGCCTTGAAAAAGAATGCTGAACAAGGTAAAATACTAAGAGATGAACGAAATTCCGCATATGAAAAGTTACCTAGTGCTAAAGCTAGACTAGAAGGTAGTTTGTCATTGAGTAACAGATATATTACGCAAGACCAATTGCTGGGCAATGTTGCAAATCCTTCTGATTCACAAGAAACAACACCACTAACATTTGAAGCAAATGTAGTAAACAGTAAAGCAACTCAAGGACCGGATAATGAAAACCAAGGCGCTGTAATGCTAGGCGCAGTTGAACTTAATCTTAATACACTAGGAGATCTTACAAATCAGTTACTATCAATTAGAGGTGATCCTTATTGGTTAGGCAGACCCAAAGGTTCTAAAACAAAATTTGAAGGAGCTAACTACGATGTTGGTGGTACAAATTATTTCCTTAATCTTAATTTTCCTACGTACCCAGATGAAAGTACAGGACTAATGAGTGTAGCAGAACAAAATTTTGGTATCATCGGATTATATAGAGTATTCAATGTAGAAGCATCTTACAGTGATGGTCAATTTACTATGCAGTTACAGTCATTTAGAGATTTAAACACAAATATCGGATTAACCATTGATGAACTGTTGAGTGGTGAGATTGATGATTCAGATTATCGAGCACAAGAACAAAGATATATGGGTATAGATGGCCCGGCTGATGCTGAATTATTAGATCAACAAGACTCTGGTAACAACGTTACAGGTCCAGAATTAGGAATAGTACAAGATGGTGATGCATCAGGCACAGTAAATGAAAAACAATCCAGTGTTGCTGGTATTAGAACACAAGCTATAACACAAGAGCTTAAAGGCATCTTGCAAAATGCGGCTTCAGAAACAGGATTAGATGTTGAAGTATACAGTGGAGGACAACCAGCAATAGGCACAAGTAACAAAAGAACTGGTAGCACAAGACATGACAATGGTCGTGCGGCAGATGTTAATTTATTTACAGGTACTGGTGCAAATAGAAGAAAATTATCGTTAAAGAATCCAGCTGATGTGCCAATGATACAAAACTATCTACAAACAGCAAAAAAATATGGTGCAACTGGATTTGGTGCTGGAAACGGATACATGGGTGATGACGGATTTCACATAGACAATGTGCCTAATAGGGGCGGTGTATGGGGAGGTCCATTTGATCCTGTGCGTAAAACTTATACAAGAGATGGAGCACCAGCATGGTTAAGAACGTTAGGATAAAAAATGAGTACAAATAAACAAGATACAACATTGAATGTGCCAAGTAAATTTAACCATTCCAATGCAGGCGGAGTTAATAGATACAGAGGTGTTTATCTAGGAAAAGTAGTTGATATAGTTGATGATAGATATGAAGGCTACATTTATGTTGATATTATCGGACACAACAGACAAGGAAGAATATCAAACAAAGAATCGAGACAAAAAGCGGTAAGAGTAAGAAGAGCATTGCCATATGGAGGTCATTATCAAGGATCTGATCATACAAGAAGTTATGGTATGAGTTGTCATCCACCTGCACCTGGTACTGAAGTAGTAATCTTGTTTACTGGAACGGATCAAGAAGGCATTATGATAGGCGTATTGCCTGACACTGGAAGAAATAGTAGTATTGGTGATAACACTGTGGCGTTTGCTGAAGGTGAACAAGGAGTTGCACATACCTATGACACATCAGCAGTTATGTCACAAGATAAAAATACAAGACCAAGACATGAACTAACAGGTGCTGTAGCAAATCAAGGATTGGGATTAGACAGTGTCAGAGGATTGAGCAGTAGTGGAGCTAGACGAGAATCTCCAAGTAATGTGTTTGGGTTTAATACTCCAAGCGGGCACAGCTTAGTACTAGACGACGGTACTGTTAAGCCAAGTGATTCTAGTTTAGCACCAGACAAAGAAAGAAAAGCAGGACTGAGTAACCTTGTTAGACTTAGAAGTGCAGGCGGAGCACAAATGCTGTTTAATGACACAGCTGGTATAGTTTATGTTATAAATCAAGCAGGCAATAGCTGGGTACAATTAGATGCAGAAGGAAAGATTGATATCTATAGTAGTGGTGACATCAGTATGCACACTGAGAATGATATGAATCTACATGTAGGAGGTGACTTTTCACTAGATGCAGATGCTATTAATATGAAAGCCAGAGGCACAGACGGAATTAAAATTGAAACAGCAACAGGTGAATTTAATTTGCACAGTGCTAAAGATATAAAACTTACAACAGATTTAAATCAACATCTTAAAGCAGTTGGCAATGTCAGAGTTAGTACAGAAGGTTTAATTGATCTGAACGGTCCACCAGCTACTGCGGCAACTAAAACTACAAACAACAATATTACATCTAATAGAACAGTTAAACAAAGTATTACTGGGAGAGTACCAGAAGCTGAACCTTATGGTGGACACTCACAAGAACAAATTAATGTACCTAGTAGTGCTAGTAGTGATTCACTGTTAACTGGCAAAGATATAGATATGACTAAGGTTTTAAACGATAGTAACTCAGCTCCTAAAAATCCTAAAACAAATAGTACACAAGTTGGCGGATTTTCTCAGCCTGATCAAAATAAAAATCCTAGAAATGGAGGCCCGTTCTGATGTCTAACCTTACTTCTGTAGAACAACGATTTCAAACTGTTTGGGAAGATTTCACAGTTGCTGATAATAATTTGTATTCAACAAAAAATGACGTTGAAAATGTAAATGCCAGTGATAATTGCAAACTGGTTGCATTAAATTTTGCAAGATACAAAGGATATACTCAAACAGCATACGGAGAAGGTTCAGTAACTACAGGGCTAACAGAACAACAATCATTTGATCAATGGACTACTATTTTCAATGAACAGCAAAGAATAGTTAAAAATCAACTGCAAAGAAGTCCAATAACAAAGATAAGTCAAAGTGTGTATGACGGACTTATACTTTATCATTGGATTACTGGAAAATTATTTTATGTCGAAGCCGTCGAAGGCACTTACACTATGTTAGATAGTATACTCAATGACGATTTAGATACTGTAGCTAGTATGATTAGACGCAGTAGTATTAACCAATTAAAGTGTATTAAAGCAAGTACAGTATTAAGATTAGCAGACTATGGTAAAAATAAAAATAGAACTTGGATGAGAACAAACGGCATACATCATATGCGTGACCAAAATGAAAAATTTCTATTAAATGATGCAGAACTAAAACGTGCCAGATTTGCATATTATGCTGAAACACTTAAATTTTTGCCATTTACTCCAGAAAGTATAAAAAGAGATATTGCTAACAAGTATAGTAAAACAATTAGTAAACAGTCATTTACATACAGTGGCTCTAGTATTTTTACGTTAATTAGCCAACCAAGTATGACACCAGTAGAAAAATTGCAGGTAAAGGTAAACGGATCTATAATACAACACCTATTTGACTATACTTTAGGCACAACAGGCAGTGCTAATCAGCTTACAATAACTAAATCTCTTACCAATAACGATATTATTGAAACATCTATTAAAATATAAACTTAGCATTTAATTTTACAATAAATACTTGTATGGCAACTTATGTAGGATATAGCAGTATAGGCGAGACAATCGGAAGTCGTAGTTTAGAAGACATCGACATCGCTAGGCGTGATTTAATGAATCACTTTAATACTCGTAAAGGTGAACGTGTTATGAATCCTGAATTTGGAAGTATACTTCCAGAGTTAGTTTTTGAACCCAATGACTTAACTACAATTACTGCCGCACAAGAAGATGTTGATGTTATAGTTAACAATGATCCGAGATGGAAAGTATTAGAAACATTAGTTGATAAACCAGATGACGATAGCATTGAGGTTAAGGTTCGGATGGAATATGTAGACACAGGAACAGCGGAAGAACTGTTTCTTAGATTTACAGGTGAAGAATAATGGCACAAGGCGCAAGACAAAGTAGTTTATTTTCTGCAGAAGATTTTAGTGTAGTATACGAAAGTTTCAGTGAAGCAAATTTTCAAGCATATGATTATGAAACTATACGTAACGCAATGGTTGATTATATTAATAGGAATTATCCAGAAAATTATAATGACTGGATTAATTCAAGTGAATTTGTAAGTTTGATAGAACTTATGTCGTTTTTAGGACATAACTTAGCATTTAGATCAGACCTAGCAAGCAGAGAGAACTTTTTAAGTACAGCTGAACGCAGAGAGAGTGCATTACGTATTGCTGAATTTTTAGGATATAACCCTACTAGAAACGTTGTAGCTAGTGGATATTTAAAAATTGAAAGTATTTTTACTACAGAATCAGTATTTGATTCGTTAGGAAATAGTTTAGCAAATACCACTGTACAATTTGATGACACAACAGATCCAAATAGCTATCAAAACTTTTTAGCTATTATGAATAGCATATTTCAAACTAGTAGTCAATTTGGCAGTCCGTTTAGTAAATTTACAAGTGCTGGTGTTACTAACGAAATTTACAGAACCAATAGTGTTAATAATATTGCTGTAAGAAACTTTGACAATCAAGTAAACAATAGAGGTGCTACTTTTAGTTTTCACAGTGTAAGTGCAAATACAACTACTAACACACTAGCAGAAAAGACACCTGATCCTTACAGTGTTGTTGACTTACTGTATAAAGATGACAACAGTGGTAACACTAGTTCAAATACAGGATTCTTTGTTGGCTTTAAACAAGGTACATTAGAGTATAAAGATTTTAATATCACTGAAGGATTGCCTAATATTGTATTAGATATAAATGTTGAAAATGTTGCCAACGGTCAAGTATGGGTACAAAACATCGACGAAGTAGGACAAGTACAACAGAACTGGACAAGAGTAGATAGACAATTTGGTGCAAGCACTATTTTTAATGCTACTAGTAATAATATTAGAAACATATATTCAGTCGCTAGTAGAGAAAACGATCAAATTAGTATTGTTTTTGGTGATGGTGCATTTGGCAATATACCAAGAGGAATAATCAGAGTATGGTACAGAGTTGGATTAAATTCAACTTATTCACTTGATCCTAATAATTTTAGAAATACTTCTCTTTTGTTTGATTATGTCGGAGTAGATGGTAACATTCACACTGCTACACTAACATGTAGTTTAAAAGACAAAGTTTCAAATGCAAGTGAAAGAGAAAGTTTAGATAGTATTAAAGTTAATGCACCTAGATTTTTTGCAACACAAGATAGAATGATTACCGCTGAAGACTATAGTATATTCCCAATTACAGTTAGTGAAAATATTGCTAAAATTAAAAGTGTTAATAGAGTACACAGTGGACATAGTAGGTTCAGAGACTTGTATGATCCTACAGCAACTTATAATGATGCAACCATGTACGCCGATGATGGATATATCTATGAGAACAATATAACAAATCGTAGTTTAATTACACTACCAAACACACTAACAAGTGAACAACTTTACAACAAATATATTTTACCTTTGTTAAGTAACGAAGAGCTTAAAAACTTCTATTACAATAGACAAGGATATTCGAGTGCTGGTTACAGCCCAACAACAGATTTTAACGACACAACCGATAGCATTACATCAGCTAATGCAACTACCAACGACGAAACTAATGTTTTTAGATGGAATCAAATTACCAAAGGAGCTACCAGTTCAAGTGGATACTTTACGCTCAATACTGGTTCTGGACCTTATATTCAAAGAGTTGGACTTGTACAAACAAATGCTTTAAGAAAAGCCAGCTTAGGTGGTCTAGTAGAGTTTATTAGTGCGCCTTACAAGATGGGTTATATTAATACTATTACTATAGTAAATGAAGGCTCTGGCTATACAAGTCAGCCAACAGTAACTATTGGCGGTGCAGGTACTGGTGCAACAGCTACAGCTACAGTTGCAAGTGGCAAAATCACATCAATCACAGTAACTAATTCTGGTAGCGGATATAATGCAAATACAGTTGTAACAATCACAGGCGGCGGCGGATCAAATGCATCTGCCAGTGTTAGTGTTGCTTTTGCAGAAACTAAATGGGTGAAGATTGATAAAATATACAAAGACGGACTAGGAGATGATGACGCTAGTGGATCACCAACAGGTTTAGACAATGCAGGAAAAGGTGCTATTGTGCTAAGTGGCATTGTAAACAGTGCTAGTAGAGTGCGTAGGATTGTTCCAATATTACAAAAAGACTTTGATAGTACAGTTAAAAGTTCTGTGTTAAGCAAAATAGATTCAAAAGAAAGTTTTGCCCTAAGATACAATAGTCTTAGTCAGTCTTGGCAAATAATTTCAAGTTCAAATTTACCTGCAAGTACAATTGCCAACAACAGTGTAGCTAGTTGGAGTAGACTTTATGAAGCCGATAATGCACAAACTGGAAGAGATAACAGTTGGCTAATCAGACTAAATTATTCAAGCACCCAATGGGAAGTATTAGCAAGAAGAACACAATTGGTATTTGGAAGCACACAAAAGTTAAAATTTGGTAATTTAAATTTTAATGAATCATTTAGTAGTGAAACAAGGAAACCTTTAAAAGATACACTTAAAGTTTTAAGTATTAACAAACTTACTCCCAATGATCCTACACCACTAGGCGCTGATTATACCTTTAACACATTTGGATATATTACATATCAAGACGGGTATACAGACCCTTACAAAGTAAGAGTCACATTGTCTAGCCCAGATAATGGAAACTATCCAACCAATCCAGAAAGTTTTAATGCTATTCTGCGTGGAGAGACTATTAAGCTAGGAACAAAAACAGTCGACGGATTTAATTATACAGTATATGATTCAAATGGATCAACCATAGTAAATGGTAGAGCAGACTTGCATACTCAATATAATAGAATAAGTGATGTTGATAATGTAATTGATCCTGCAATTACAAACATTATTGATACATATGTACTATTACAAAGTTATGACAGTGACTTTAGAATTTGGGCTAATTATGATGGTAGAATAGAAACAAAACCCAACAGCCCAACAATAAACGAATTAACCAATTTGTTTAGTACGTTAGAATCTAAAAAAGCAATTAGTGACCAAGTAATATACAGACCTGTAAAATACAAGATACTATTTGGTGATCTTGCTGACAGCGAACTACAAGCTAGATTTAATGTAACTAAAACAAGCAACAGTTCAATGAGTGATACAGAAATTAAACAAAATATTATACAACTTATTACACAATATTTTAGTATAGAAAATTGGGACTTCGGTGAAGATTTCTACTTTACAGAAATGGCGGCTTATATACACAATAATATGATTGGTGAAATAAGTCAAGTAACAATACAACCAGTTGGAAATACAGATGATACAACAGACTTATTTGAGATTACATCAAACGGTGATGAATTATTTCTACCAGTAATTAAAACTAGTAATATTACAGTTACTAAAAGTGTAGCAAGAAATAGTACTACTATTGGAGAGAGTACTTCAGGATTGTTAACTTCAACTGGTATGTCGAGCGGAGGTTACTAATGAGCGAACGCAAAGCAAATCCTAATATAGCTCCTTTAATCACCAATCCTGGCGACAGTAAAAAATATACGGGTACTAGAGACATTTCTAGTTTTCTTCCTGAGATTTTCAGAACAGACATAAACAAAGGATTCATTGATACTACACTTGATCAACTTTTATCAACAGGTAGTTTACAACCCGTAAAGAGTTATGTGGGATCTAAGTTTAATAAAAATACAACAGTAGACAACTACATTGCTGATAACCGAGACAGTGATCCATATCAATTTACACCTAGTTTAGTAAATGTTGATAAAAGCAATAATATCTCACAAGTAATGCCTTATGATGATTTGATTAATCAATTAAAATTTAATGAAGTTAATATGAATAACCATAACAAAGTATTTGATGAAAAAGGATATACTTTAGACCTTCCCATAAACTATGATATGTTTATAAACTATCACAAGTATTATTGGGCTTTGGATACAGTACCGCACGTGAGTATTAAACCAACAAGCAGTGCAATAATTGATATTGATAAAATAGTAAATTCAGTAACATATACTACTCCGACACTAAGCACAAGTAACACACTTACATTGCAAAACGGTATGAGAATTATGTTTGATTCAACTGTACTGGATAAATTTACTCAAAGTGGCAACACAAACAAGGTATTTACATCTTCGGTTGCAATTACAACAGGCACTGTAAAAGTTTATAAAAATACTATATTACAAACTGTAAACGTAGACTATACCTATAACAGTAGTTCAGGCGTTGTTACTTTTACAAATGCGCCTGCAAATGGTGATACAGTTAAAATACGTAACTTTTATGCTCACAGTACTAGCGGAGATTATGCAGTTGGAGACATTTACATAGTTGATAACGTAGGTGACAGTGGAGGCATTAAACTTACTAAACATTTTGCAAGTCCAGACTCTTACTTCTTAGACGGAGATCGTGTTTGGTTAAATCATACTATGTACAGTAGTCAAGAACCTGTTGGGTTTGATGAAGTTGGTATTGGCTTTGATTTAGACCCATATGACTTTAAAGAATATGTGATGACCACTAGAGACTATGTAGTTGAACAGAGATATAGTAAAGATCAAAGTGCATGGGCAAGAAGTAATTTATGGGTGCATGAAGATACAATTAAAGCTATTACAGAATTTGACACTAGCTTAAATTTTACTGACTATGTGTTAGATAAAATAAGAGCAGTAAGACCAATCATTGAATATAAAGGCAACTTCCAAAAATATAATTTTGGTCAGAATCATATTGATTATGTAAATTTTGTGTATGGTGGATCTAACTTTAATCCTGCAACAGGAATAGTTGGGAAAACAGAATTTACTTGGAACGTTCAAGGATCAACAGCGTGGGCAAGTGCTTATGCAGGATACACCAAAGGTGCATATGTTTATGTTGATGTTGGATCTAGTCCTAACATTCTTAGAAGGTATTACGAATGTGTGCAAAGTCATACAGAACCAAAGAATCCTATACATGGAGAGAACAACGAATATTGGAGCCATATTACACCACGTGAAATTGAAAACGGCGACAAATTTCTTTTTGTAGACACAGCTAACTCAGCATATGATAATAAAATTTACAAAGTATCTGGTGTTGGAACTAGTATTGCATTGACAGAAATTTTTGGCCCTAGTAGTACTGCTATTAATACAAATGATAAGATAGTTATACTCAATGGAAGAGAAACATTTAACACTGATCCTACAGCTAGCAGTGACTTATTAACAGTAAACAAACCA
>Ga0181402_1000461_pt1 | contig 15206 bp, 24 predicted proteins | sample 25SPOviralmetaG_FD_130131 | JGI IMG/M metagenome (GOLD analysis project Ga0181402, IMG submission 130131) | Marine viral communities from the oligotrophic San Pedro Time Series (SPOT) site, San Pedro Channel, CA, USA - 25 SPOT_SRF_2011-08-17 | ecosystem: Environmental > Aquatic > Marine > Strait...
CGTCTTGAGGCTGGTGAGGCCGTTGATCCTAAAACCTTAACTCAAATGCACAAAGACGGTGAGTTTAAGCTTTTAGCCAAGGCGACAGGCGAGCTATATGGCATCAACAGTCCAGCGGCGATGAAGGCGTTGCTTGATATGTTTAGGCAGATTAATGTCGGGTCAGCGCCCAAGACGATTAACTTTACTGGCAACTTAATTGGATTTGGCTCACAACCCACGATTGATGTATGGGCGGCTCGATACTTGCGAGATGCGGCTGGTCTTCCGCGCATCCCGCCTCCAGCAGAAAAAGCTGTCATGGGCAAGCACGTCACTGGTAGCACCATCGATAATCCGATTATAGGTAAAGACAATGTGTCTGAGTTTGGGTTTGGTCAGCGTGTGATCACAGATGCGTCTGACATCATCAACTCTCGCGGGTTTGTAAAAGATTATGACGGCGACATAGGTGATCTTGGTCCAGATGACTTGCAGGCTGTTCTGTGGTTTTTAGAAAAAGAGAAGTGGGCCAAGAACGGATGGACTAATAAAGCGGGCGAGGGCGGGTCATTAGACTATGAAGCTGGACTAGCAGGCTCGCCAGAGCGCGTAGAGATTGATGAATTGCGCAAAACAATTAACTCATCTAAATCTACTCCAGAGGCGAAAGAGATTGCACAGGCTCGACTAGAAGAATTACAGACTCCTGTTGATCGTCGAGTTGTTGGCGTATCTCGCGAGCGCCCCGATCAACGTCCGACTAACGTCGAGCAAGCAGAGCTATCTGGAGAAGTCTTGGCTCCACTCAAGGATGACCCATCTGTTGTGGCACAGCAGTCGAACAATAGCTATGGCGTGTTTGGTGGCACTCCAGAGCGATCTCTTAATACTGAAGTCGTAACTCGATCAGACTTTGATGAGACCAACTTTGTAAATAACTTGGTTGATTTGGGACGTAAGTACGATCAGGACGCAGTTTACGTGTCAAAAGTTGTACCAAGAGAAACGCAAGGTGCGATGCCGGGGCTGGAGATATTCTTCAAATCTAGGCAGGAAGCTGATAAAGCTATCGCAATGGTTGACTCTTTGCGTCAAAAGTATGATATTGGCGGAGGCACAATCATTACTGACGCTCGATATAAAGATCGTCCTGATGTGCAGGTTGATACAGGCGAAGAGGTTTCTGGTGCTGTAGGTATTCGTATTCAGTATATCCCAGAGTTTGAGGGAGGTGTTCCAAACCCAGACCAAGCGATGGATACGTTTATGGATATTGCTCAGGACTTGTTTGAGGAAGCAGACGTATCCTCTACAAATGTATTATTCTTTGAAAACAAAGTGTTCAAGAACACAGACCGTGAAGGTGCGGAGTGGATTGAAGGTGGAGTGAGTTATGAAGACAGCGTTGCAGGCCGCAATGGAATCAGTAAAGAAACGGGGCGGAGACAAGAATCATCCGCTAATCAGGATGCTGAAAGCTCAGGAAACAGCGGACAAGAACCGCAAGTCGAGTGAGCAATTGTACGTGACGGGTTCAGTTAAGAAGGGTTAGATAGTGGCTATTCTCGATCAGCAAATAGGTGAGGCCGCGCTAGGTGGCGGCGTATCAGAGCAGGCAAGTACTGCACCGACAAAGCCTGAGCGCGTCATGGTTGCTGGTGCGGGTAGCGTATTTAATCAGTTTATTAGGCAGGCATCTAAGGTTCCTACGCGAGCAACTCGGACGGCTGATGAAGAACAGCTTGCAGTTCCTACGGGGATCGAGGAGCGTGGGACTCGGGCCGGGGAGTACACCGAGAGACAGCGTGAGATTGCCCCGGACGTTTTGTCGGAAGAGGGTCAGAAGCGATTTGAAGATGCTGGCGGCTCGGCTACAACAGCGACAGAGTTGCCACCAGAAGGTTTTGATCCCACTGATCTTGAGATGCCTGAAGGCGCCCCAACTCCAACTAGGGGTGAAGTGCAGGCTGAACAGATTGTCGAGACAGGCCAGAAGGCTACTCGCGACTTCAGCACAGGCGCTGTGCCTGAAGGTCAAGCAATTGATTTGTTGCAGTACTCAAGAGAGCGCGAGCTAGTTATCGATACGGATAAGGGTATCGACTTTAACTTCAACAACATTGAAGACGATCAAGATATTCAGGTGGTGATCAACGCCACTAGCGAAATGCTGGCTGACCCGATTGATGCGGCCAAACGCGGCATCATTCCAAATGCTGACACTTTACAAAATGCGGCAGAGAAGCTCGCTGATGATATGAAGTTCAGCCGGGAGGTTTTGAAGAAGAAATCTGGCACTGCGTTAAACGCTGAAGAGATGACCGCTGTTCGCATACTTCTTACCAAATCAGCTAAAAACCTTGCTGTTCTTGCGCAGAAGATTACTGATGGTGAAAACAGTACTGCTACGCTTCTTGAGTTTCGCAAGAAGATGGCACTGCATAATGCAATCCAGCTAAAAGCCAAAGGATTTCAGACAGAAATTGCTCGCGCCTTGCAGGCGTTTCGTATTCCTGTTGGGCCAAGTGTTGACGTAGAAGAGCTTTCAAGGCAAACAATTGATGCTTATGGCGGCACTGATCTCAACGCTAAGATGGCTAAGGCGTATCTAGCGGCATTGCGTAAGGGTGGCACAAAAGAGGCAAACGACTTTGTTGCCAAGGGCGCGCTTGCTAAAGGCAAGGACATCATCCATCACATATACATTAACGGCTTGTTATCTTGGCCGACTACAGCAGTGAAGAACTTTTTGGGTACACCCGGATGGGCTGTCTACAACGAAGTTGCCGATTTAATTTCTGCTGTTGGGATGGCTCCTGTTCGCGCAGGGCAGAGGCTGATGGGCAGAACACCTGATCCAGAAGGTCTGTACTTTGATGATATTAGAGCGCGCTGGTTTGGCTATAGGAGAGCATTCATTGATGCGTTCCTTGTCGCGGGAGAAACATTCAAGACCGGACAGCAGTCATCTTTAGTTGGCGGCAAGCTTGATCTACAGCCAGAGCAGATAAGGCCGTTGAGCGCAGAAGCATTAGGTATAACAGATAAGTTTGCTGGCCCGGTAATGGACGTTCTAGCAAGAATTATGTCGGCTCCGGGAGACGTTCTTGGGTCAACTGATGATGCGTTCAAAACAATTTTTACACGGGGCGCTTTGTACGAAGAAGCACATCGTCAGGCTCGACGCAGTCAGTACATGGGCAAGTCAAGCCAAGAGGCTTTGGATGACGGCATGATGGTCTTACTAGACCCCCGCTCTGTGTCAGAACAAACGGCTGATTTTGCCAAATACAATACCCTTACATCTGATATCACGGGTGTAATTGGAACTGTCAGCCGTAGCATCCAGCAACACTGGGCCGGGCGATTCATTCTGCCTTTTGCCACTGTGCCTACTAACTCGATCAGGGTTCTTGCAGAAGGGCATCCTGTTGCCATGATGTTTTCTTCTAACGTGCGAGCTAATCTTTTAGGCAAAAATGGCGCTAAGGTTCAACAGCGGGCAATGGGCCGCATGGCGCTAGGCACTGGTTTGATGATGACCATTGGTGGATACGCTCAAGAGGGACGTATTACTGGAGCGATGCCTAAAGACGCAGAGGCTAGAAAAGCATTGCCTCCCGGATGGCAACCGTACAGTTTTGTAATGCGAGGCGAGGGATTCCCTGTTGGCGACGACGGCAATGCTCTTCCAGTGTACGACGAAAACGGTGTACCCAATGGGCCTTTAGTATATGTGGGCTATCAAGGGCTAGAGCCAGTGTCTGCGTTCATCGGTATTGCGGCTGACACAGTTGATCGCATGAACTCTTACCATGACCCAGAAGCTAGGCAAAATATTTTAATTGCATCCTTGGGTGCTACATTCCAGTACTTTACTCAAGTGCCGTTCCTTGAGGGCATGGCTGGTGTGTTTAAAGGGATCGAGTACGATGACTTTAGCCACATATACAAAAGCCCACTGCAAAACTTTGTCGGGCCAGTGCCGTTGCCTTTTGTATCAGTGTTTAGAAATATCTCCGGGCAGATTGATCCAACCATCAAGCGAGTTGCTCCAGCCGTAACGTATTACACAGAGCAGGATGTTAAGTCGATGCATGAACAGCAGATCGCAGATGCAGAAGCTAGAGGCTTGGCTAGAGGCGACAAAGGTTTCCCTCGGATGCAGTACGAGCTTATCGGCGTTGTAAAGGAAAGTTCAGACTCGACTCTTGATACTTTTGCGAAAGAATACAGGGAGACTTGGCTTGGTCAGGTTAAAAACTTTGCTTGGGTAGAAGAGGCCGAAGGCGACTACTACAGGTTGCTTGACCCATTTGGCAAGCCATATGAGCGAGCTAGAACGCCGTTCGGAGTCAATCCGGTAGAAGCTACATGGAATATGATTATGCCGTTCAGGATCAACCGTGGTACTGAGTTGACGGATGTGCAGAAAAAGTTAATGGAATTGAAAATGCCATTGACTCAAATGCCTGAGACTATCGATGGATTTAGGTTGCCTAAGAATGTAGCGGCTGACGTAGCTGTGCTTGCCAAGCAGGGGATGGAGTTTCCCGGCAAAGGCAAGATTGAGATCAGAGTGCCGTACGGCAGAGATTCGTCAGGGGTTCCTCTAACTTTTGAGAAATACCTTAATCGCATGATGAAAGGCGGCTACTTCAAGTATTCCCGCCCAGAGCAACAGAAGAAGCAAATCAAGGCGATGGAGCGCAAGTTCTACTATGCCGCGTTCATGAAGTATTTAGGCGTGACTGAAAACGAAGAACTACGCGCTGTGTGGAAGGAAAGGGACAAAGCAGGGCAACTGCTTGATCGATTTAGAGAGATGGCTGAAGGGTACGCAGAATGAGCGAAGTTATATATTTGGTACAGGGTGACACCAAGCCTCAGATCAAAGTCACCCTTACTCGCGACGACGGCACAGCACAAGATGTTACCGGGGCGACTATTAAGTTGCACTTTCGCCCGGCTAACTCCAAGACACTGACGTTTTCTAAGACTGGCGTGTTTACCGGAGTTGATCCAACAAAAGGTGAGGTAGTTTTTAATTTTTCATCTGGCGATCTCGATCTTGATCCTAGCGACTACGAAGGAGAGGTTGAGGTTGTATATAGCGACTCGACTAGAGAAACGGTCTATGAAATTATTCCGTTTGTTTTGCGAGAAGATTTTGCATGAGCTTAAAGAAAGCTGTTACAGCAACACGGCTCCTTGCTAAAAATGCTACGACAGCGCTAATAGCCAATAACGCCACCAAAAAACTTGTTGCAACTATTGCTAAACAATCTTTGGTTATGACCAACAATACCAAAGCGCTTGTGTCAACTATAGTTCCTAATTCAATCAAATCCAAAGCTTTACTTGGTAAGTTTTTTGAGTTTCAAGAACTAGACGACGCATCATCTGCTTCAGATCAAATTAGCTTGTCTCCGAAAAAAAATGTTTCTGATGATTCTCAGGTTGCAGAGTCTATTAAGCTTGCTCCCGCTAAAGGATTGCTTAACACCGCGTCTCTTGCAGACTCACAAGCATTTAGCGTTGGCAAAGTTATCTCTGATAACGTGTACGCGACGGATGATGTCAATGGCGCGGCGGCTGGAGATGAGTCAAATCTGCGCGTCTTCAAAGTGCTTACTAATTTAAGTTCCGTGTCGGAATCTATAGAGCTTTCAGCTAGCAAAGGTATAACAAACGTCGCGAGTTTTGCTGACGCTACCGCATTTTTTGTAGCAAGGGGTATCAATCTCACGGCAAACTTTTCCGAAACAACAGCGTTTGAAATTAACAAGCCGTTGCAGGATGGCTTGTCAGTCGCAGAGTCTTTTATTGTTGACCTGTCAAAAGTGTTTACGCACTCTTCATCAGTGTCGGAAACGGCGTCGTTAAATGTCACCAAGCCACTAACCGATTCATCCTCTATGGCCGACAGCAATACACTTAATGTAGGCAAAGACATATCTGACGGCGCGACACTTTCTGATTTGCATTCGTTTGATATCGATAAAGTGTTTTCTGATACTGTGTTTGCGACTGATGACGTAAATGGTGCGGCTATAGGAGATGACTCAACCTTACAAGTTTTCAAGGTGTTATCAAATCTTGGAAGTGTTACGGATACGGATGTAAAATCTGTAACTAAAGGATTATCTAATTCTGCTTCAGCTTCTGACGCAGGATCGATAAGAGCGCAAGGTTATACAGTTGATATGACTTACTTTGCAGATGACTATGTTGGACAATTCCAAACATTCTAGGGAGATAGCGTAATGCTAAACGATACTTTAAAACTAAAGGGGCGTGTCGGAATTGTCGTCAAAGACAAAAATGGCAACGTCAAAGAAACGCGAGATGTAAACAACCTAGTTGTTGATGATGGACTCAATTTCATCGCTAGGCGTATGCATGGAACTAGTGCTGGCGTAATGTCGCATATAGCAGTGGGGACAGGCTCCGGTCAAGCAAGTGCCGCGGGCAGGACTGCGTTGATTACCGAAACACACAGAGAGGCTCTCGATTCCGGGTTCCCTGCAACGCCGACTGGAACCTCTATCACCTACAAGGCAAGCCTAGAGGCCAATGACGTTACTGGAGCGTTGACCGAGGCCGCGATCTTTAATAATTCCTCAGGAGGCGACATGTTGTGCCGCGTGGAATTTGGAACGGTGACGCTTACATCGACGGACTCACTTGTGATCGAGTGGACGATTTCGTTGACGGCATCATAACTAGGAAGGGGAGCGAGCTAAGATGGCTATCAAAACTAGAGAGACCACTGGCACTGGCGTAACCAATAAGGGCGCTCCCCTGACTAATGCTGAAGTTGACACCAACTTTATCGAGCTAGTTGCCGTAGATGCTACGAAATTAACGGCAGTAGATTATGAGTTGAAGGTTTGTCACTTAAAAACAAATCAATCAACAGCGATGGTTGAAGGGCCATCCAATGAGTTTACTGTCAACTTTAATCTAGAGTCGCACAACGATAGTTCTTTTTTCTCTCACAGCAGTGGCGTAATCACTGTCCTTGAAACAGGATGGCATCGCGTTTACGCAAACATGGTCTATCAAAACGCTACTGGTAGTCAGCGAACAACTGTCCGGGCGTTTATAAAGAAGAATGGCACAGCGATAGACAGCACAACTACTTTTGACTATGACCGTGGATCAAGTTACGGAGAGTTCTCTAATAACAAAATCGAAACGTTGTTGTACCTTACCGCAAACGATACGCTGGAGATTGCTAACTACGCAGAAAACGAAGACGGGAATGCCTCTATTGAGGCAGATATGTGTGAGTTTATTGTTACACGGGAAACTTCTACAGGCAGTACCACTAACGCTGATACTGTGGACAGCCTCCATGCCGCATCTTTTGTTCGTAGTGACGCTGATGACGATGTTACGGGTAAGCTTTCATTCACCAACACCTCTGGTGGTATCGACACTGACGACGATGTTTTTATACGACTCGGTACAGGTAATGATCTCAGGCTAAGTCACAATGGATCAGCTTCTCGCATACAAAATTACACCGGTGAGCTTCAAATCACTAACTTCAATAATGACAATGACGTTAGGATTTTGAGCGATGATGGTAGTGGGGGGGCAACAGATTACTTCAGAGCGGATGGCTCTACTGGTGAAGCTATTCTTTATCATTACGGAACATCCGCGCTATCTACTAAAAATTATGGGATAGAAATCCAAGGCGATAGCACAAACGGTAGCGGCACGATTCAGCTTAACTGTGAAAACAATTCTCACGGTGTCAAAATCAAAGGCCCGCCGCACAGCGCCTCTGCAAACTACACGCTAACCTTGCCAAACGATGATGGTACAAGCGGTCAAGCTTTAACGACTGACGGCTCTGGCGTGTTAAGTTGGACAACAGTTACTTCAGGTAGCACTCTTACCATCAAGGACGAGGGGTCAGCACTAAGCACTGCCGCTACAACTTTAAACTTTACAGGGGCAGGGGTAGTAGCTACAGGCTCCGGTGCAGAAAAAACCATTACTATTTCTGGCGGTGGTGGTAGTGGCAGTAGCGGAGTCGGTGAAGGCAAGGCTCTTGTTTTTGCAAACTTATTTGGATAGGACGTAGATATGGCAGAACCGAATCTAATTAATACAACCAGTTGTTTAGTAGAAAATAGCGCGTTCTTACTTACCGCTAGCGAGACACAAATTGCGGGTAGCAAAGCTACAAGTGGGAATCCGTATCTTAATAAATCTGTAAAAGTAGTTTCTTTATACCTATGTAACTATTCGTCAGGAACAAAAACAGCTAATGTTTTTCTGAACAATGCGGGCAGTGTTGTAAGATACATTGCTTATCAAGTATCAATTCCTGCAAATACCACATTAGTTGTGGTCACAAAAGATTCGCCTATTTATCTAGAAGAGTACGATTGTCTATCGGCTCTAGCAAGCGCAACGAACTCAATTCACGCAGTATGTAATTTCGAGATATACGATGACGCTTAGATCAAACGGTAGCTATCTGGGGCATAACCAGTACACAACAAACATAACTGCAACTGGTGTTTGGAGCCTTGATGAAGTATCCCGAAGAATCGCAGAAGCCAACTGGCCTGCGGCTTCTGCAACGGCAACGCAAACAGTAATAACAGTCGGAAACAATGGTTACTATAACTATAACGGCTGGATGGCTAGTGTTGAGTATTCATCAGGTAGCACAGCTAATATGGGTTCTGCAACTGGCGATAAAGCTTTGTTGAACACAGACGTAGTGACTGGATTAAGCGGAATCGGAAACCCCGGAAGAACAGGGTTCAGCTTGTGGGCAAACGGCTCAAACGGAAATGCCGGTTGGACTAAATTAGAGGGAACAAGCACCATTAGCGGAACCACTTATACTGGGTACATTTTAAGAGCAGACTGCACCTATATTGCTGACAGTAGTAACCTTTCAAACTGGAATCAACACTGGATGAATAACACTGCCGGGTATTCGGGGACTCATACGTATTACGGAACGCATTTAAAATATTTAACATCTCAAGGCAATCAAGATACGCCGACAAGCGGCTCAGTCACATTTGACTTTACATAGGTATTTATATGTCACATTTTAAAGTTGAAGAATCTTTTGAGGATCGTGTTGTTAAACGAGCTTGTGCATATTTAACACGTAGTGATGGAGATTATGGGTATATTGAAATGCCTATAGCTGACTATGATGACTCTGCAAACTATGACGAAACTTTGTCAGAAGCATACTTGCGTGGCTATGGAGCCTATGATGCGGAAGGAAATTACACCGCACCAGATTTCACGATCACCTCTGTCTCAGCAACAGAGCCAAGCCAGTAAGGGATATCAATGGACAAGCGTACCGTAGCATCAGCGCATCTCCGCATCGACAGCATTGAAACAAAGCTTGTCGCGCATGAGGCGGTTTGCGGTGAGCGTTGGAAAGAAACCATTCTCAGAATCAAGCGTATCGAAGGCGTAATGATTGCGGCAACCGGGGGCATCATCGCAATGCTTGTCACGATTCTTGTCAAGGTGACCTAGATGTTCGCTGAGATCGGGCTGGCTATCAGTGCGGTCAAAGCCGCTAATGAGGCGGTGTCTAGTATCCGCGAACTCTGCACAAATATTCACGATATTAAGAGCGTCGGGAGTTGTCTGGGCAAAGACCTAACCAAGCTCAGTGATGCTAAAGAAGAACTCGAAAAGGATGCAAAGAACGGAGACGATGAGGCGTTTTGGGCGCTCGAAAAAATAGCTCAAGAAGAAAAACGGATCAAGGAATTAATGGTGTGGGGCGGGCGGGCAAACCTACTTCAGGACTACGAGACTTTCATGCGCAACCGCAAAGAGATGCGGGAGAAGGCTAGGAAGCGTGAGGAAGCTAAGAGACTGGCTAAAAGAAAAGCCATCAAGGATGGACTTATTGTTACTGGCGCTATACTTGTTGGCTGTCTCACCGTGGGTCTGGGAATTTGGTTGTTACTGGCTATCATATCTATGAAAGGGCGGTGATGTCTTGGGTTCTTATGGGAATATTCGTAGCAGACATGACCTTTTATTTCAGAATATTAGGCGTACACTCAACACATATAGGATGTCTGTACGCGGGAGAGGCATTGGTTCAAGAGATAGGCAAGCCTCTTATAAATTACAACGTAGTGTGTGTCCCTACTGACCAGATCGGAGGCAGTACATGACAGAGCTAGAGAAATATGACACGAACAACAATGGCGTTATCGATCCGCATGAGCTTGCTCTTATTGAACTGGAGGATCGCCGCCGTAAGATGCTGGATGATGATGCACAAAGAGATTCTATCAGGAGGATGGCGTGGTGGTCGCTTTGGGGGTTATTGCTGTATCCCTCTGGTATTTTTGTATGTAGCTTTCTTGGACTTGATAAAGCGGCTACGCTTATTGCTGACATAGCAGGAACTTATTTCATAGCCGTGTCTGCCTTGGTTGCCAGCTTCTTTGGCGCGAGCGCCTATCAAGCAAAGGGAGCTAGCAAATGATACAGGCTTTGTTGCCTATGATAGGCGAAGTTGCTGGTAACTGGATCAAGGGCAAGGCCGAAGAGAAGGCGGCGGCATCTGAAGTCAAGGTGGCCCGCGCTAAAGCAGAAGCTGAAGTCATGAAGGTTGCCGCTACGCATGAGGCTGGCTGGGAAAAGATCATGGCTCAAGCCTCGCAAGACTCTTGGAAGGATGAGGCATGGACTGTTTGCTTCATAGCTATTATCACAATGTGCTTCATCCCCCACACACAGCCGTATGTAACGAGAGGTTTCGAGGTTCTGGCAACCACACCTGACTGGTTCCAGTGGGCAATGTACGCAAGCATAGCGGCTAGCTTTGGCTTGCGCGGAATGAAGGGGTTGAAGAAGTAATGGCGGTTAATGAAGCGGGAAATTACACCAAGCCTACGATGCGCAAGCGCATGTACAAATCGATCTTAGGCCGGGCCACGCACGGCACAGCCGCGGGCAAGTGGTCAGCCCGTAAGGCTCAGTTGCTAGCCAAGCAGTACAAGGCCAAGGGTGGAGGCTACACATCATGAGAGCGCCGCAATCGTCGCTACGTAAGTGGGGCCAACAGAAATGGCGAACCAAGTCTGGCAAGAAGTCGAGTGAGACTGGCGAGCGTTACCTCCCTGAAGCGGCAATCAAGGCGCTCACCCCGGCAGAGTATGCGGCCACCACTAGAGCAAAGCGGGCGGGCAAGAAGCAAGGCAAGCAGTTTGTCGCGCAACCAAAATCAATCATGGCAAAGACAAGGAAGTACCGGGTTTGAGGTATGAAGATATGGACATAGATAAGCTGAAAGATCAACTGATACTACATGAGTCATTGGAGTTAAAGAGCTACACATGCAGTGCTGGATATGTCACGCTGGGCGTAGGGCGAAACGTAGAAGAGTTAGGCATCACAGAAGAGGAAGCACGTTACCTCCTAGACAACGATATCCTGAGAGTGGGGAAAGAACTGGACAATGCGATCCCGTGGTGGAGAGACCTGAGCGAGGTACGACAGAGAGTCGTAGTGGACATGGTGTTTAACCTCGGTATCAGTCGCTTTCTCAACTTTAAAAACGCCATTAATGCGATGCAGGAACAAGATTGGGAGGAAGCCGCCGCGCAGATGTTGGATTCCAGATGGGCTGATCAAGTCGGTCAGCGTTCGCATAGGCTTGCTAAGGCAATGATAGAAAACACTTTGGAGGTGTGATATGTACGGCAGTGGTTCAAAGAAAACGCTCATGACTGGTAAGAGAACAAAGAAGATGTCTTCCGGTCAGCAGAAGATTGCGAGCGCCGCCAGCCCTAAGAACAAGATTACGGGCGCTGACCTTAAGAAGTTGCGCAGGTCTTAGTCATGGCTAAGTCACCAGCTTGGACGCGCAAAGAAGGCAAGAATCCCAAAGGCGGGTTGAATGCTAAAGGCCGGGCATCTTATAAGGGCGGGACGCTGAAGCCACCCGTGAAGAGCGGTGACAACCCGCGGCGCGCTAGTTTTTTGGCGCGCATGGGTAACATGAAAGGCCCGGAGAAAGACTCAAGTGGCAAGCCAACACGGCTTCTCTTGTCTCTCCGGGCGTGGGGTGCTTCAAGCAAGGCTGATGCGAAAGCAAAGGCCAGAGCAATCAGCAACCGGAACAAGGCCTAGCGCATCCACTTTGGCGCGCATGTAACATCGACGACGATCGAAGATGTCGCGCCATTGATCTTACGCTTTCCCCAGATGGGTACGGCTCTGAGTCCTGATGTCTCACACTCTTTGATGGCGTCGATAGTCTCATGCCGGGACATGCCGTACATCTCTTCTTCAAGCGTGAATGTTTGCTGTGGAATATTCTGACCTGTTGAGAATGCACTGCATCCGCCAATCAGGGTACATACAAATATTGCTGTAATCATTTTCATACTACCTACCTCTTAGTCTGTATGGCTCTTTGAGCCAGACAGATGGTTTTGATTTTGTTTTTTCTTTGTCCATGCGTTGGATGTCCATGCGATTGGACACCCACCACTGGTACAAGCTACGACGTAAAGCTTCCCCAACCTGACCCACTGTTCCCCCCTTGCTGTGGCTGTTGTTGTGGTTGCGCTTGCGGCGTGTCCATCTGGTTGACAAACAAATCCGCGTAGCACGTAGCCGGGAACGACTTAACGTCCTGACCTACTCTCTCTTTGATGGTCATCTGCAACTTAATGCCGCTATCAAGTAGCACCTTGTGTACCTGATCAACGACAGCCTGTTGCTGTGGCGTCATAGGATTTCGTCTCCCTTGGGCCTCATCCCATCCGTTGTCAATCTCAAGCCAACATTGAATCTGATAATCAGAGTTTGCTGGCATGTCTTTCTTTAGCTTTACAGTAGCTTTTGATATTTGCGCTCTTGGCATTGTGTGTTCTCCTCTATTAGAACGGTATTTCATCCTCGACGTTTGGGTCTGGGGCAGGGGTTGGGTCATCGTTCGGGGTTGATGTCCCACCATCACTCGGAACCTCTCCTTTTCCTGCGGAGTCAGCGATCTGCGAAAGCCTCTTCTTAACGGCATCTTCCACAACCTTATTGTTAGCGGGGTCTGATTTAGAGAACGCTTCAAGTGCGGGTTCATTAGCCTGTATCCACCCCATGAGTTCAGGCTCGCTGTGCTTCTCATCGATTTGCTTTATATAGCTTTCAGCTATTTCGGCTCCTGTTCTTATGTCAGTTGGCGCTGATGCAACAGGCTTAGGCTTTGCTTTTGGCGCTGATGCTATAGCCTGTTCCTTGCGATCGACGCCGTCCATCTCATTGGCGCTAGCAAACTCTCCACCACTTAGGCCGATACATGCAAGCGCCCTACCGATAGCGGATGTCTCGCAGTTCTCAAGCGCACTAGTCTTGTTGACATTACCCTGTCCGCGAATCTCTTCAGCGTGGCCCGTGCCAAGCACAATGGGTGGCTGATCGTTTGTGTGGACTGTCGCCTTCATGACGACGCGCTGACCGTCATCGATCAATACCTCAGTCGATACCCCGAGACTAATTCCGTAAAACTCACGCAACGCTTCCATGCGGTGAACTACTTGCGTGTACTTTTTGCCGCCACGTTGCACAATGCCATGTGACTCATGCAACTCCTGCACCTTGTCCATGACTTCTTTCCAGTTTTTTGCTGGCATATCAAATACTCCAAATTGATTTAGCTTCACCGACGTAACCATCAGGCATCTGCCAACCAAGGTTATCCCAGTCGGGATAGACCAAGCCTAGCAATTCGTCTGTCGTTCTCGCGGCTTTCAATTGATTCTCCGTAATGAGATTTGTTAGGCGTATCTGCTTCACAACCTCTTCCAGATACTCAGGTTTCAGTTGATCACAGTTGTCCTGCGTGAGGATGCGGTAGTCGCTCTTGTTGGCATACAGCAACCATACCGGGCGCTTGCCATTGATTGCCCATCCACCCGCAACTTGATGCACGTTGGCAATATCGAACCGTCCACTCAGGTCTTTGGGCAAATTGTTGGTGGCGAACCCGGTCTTGCTACGGCTGTTGCGTGTTGACCATTTTGTTTTTAAGTCACCGACACCCGCATAGTCAGGCAAGTTTTTATGACCTAACGCATTGCCTTGGAGCGCACCATAAAGCTCAGTCTCTCCAAAGATTGGGCTACCCGCCATCACTTCTCGCAAACCATTCACAGCGTTCGTAATGACATCAGCTAGTTCGGTCTCATACTGAGTCCACTTAGCCGCATCGATGCCGCCATCCCAGTTGCGCGGAACATACTTCATGTACTGAGCATGGGTGTTGGCGATCACCTCCGCGGGTTCCTTGCCCTCTAGCAGGATTGCATCACACGCTGACTGAGTAAGCCTACCGCACAGCATGTTCGCGTTATCTGAGCCGTTGTGGCCACCATCAAGACGATAGATAACAGCCCATGCTTTCTCCATGTCTTCAGGATTGGTGTCTGGGTTCTTGATAACTTCCCATGCCTTGCGCACTTTGGGCCTGACAATGCATTTATCGAAGAACACTTTGGCCCGGCATTTGTTCTTCATGTTTGAGTGCCATAGGTAACTGTGCCTACGCGCCCATTCAGGAATATCCATAACTACCTCATATGTTACTTATGATTTGTTTTTGTACGTGTACATACACTTCTGTATAGGAACCCGGCACTCTGTGGTAAATTACTTTGACGTGTCCAGAAAACTTATCTAGTGCCATATCAAAGAACTTGGCAAAGTTATGCTTGCCGCCGTAGTAGTAGAAACTCTGCTTGATCTCTGGCACTGTCACCATCGAATCCTGATGCGCATTCAAGGCCGCAACCACTGCGCGCATCTGCGATCGGTACGTACCGTCCAATCAACCAATCCTTTTACATACAACTGTATTAAAACACTTGGTCACGGTAGTCATTGTGACGTAACATGTCAACAATAAATTGAGTGTGTCGAAATCATGACGCAGAGTGAAACAGGGTGGCACAGCATGACATTAAATCAGTGGCGAAAAAATAAGGGGCATTCGTATCGATCGCTCGCAAGTTTGATAGGGGCATCACATGCATCCGTTGTGAGGCGGTGGTGTCTCGACATGGATGATGATGACTTTATGATACCTAAGCCTAAGTATATGAGCGTGATTCTTGAGGTCACATCTGGCGCTGTACAGCCAAACGATTTTTATATTCGGAGAAGCTGATGACCAATGGAAGGGCCAAAGGTAAATC
>Ga0181402_1000463_pt1 | contig 15185 bp, 22 predicted proteins | sample 25SPOviralmetaG_FD_130131 | JGI IMG/M metagenome (GOLD analysis project Ga0181402, IMG submission 130131) | Marine viral communities from the oligotrophic San Pedro Time Series (SPOT) site, San Pedro Channel, CA, USA - 25 SPOT_SRF_2011-08-17 | ecosystem: Environmental > Aquatic > Marine > Strait...
AGTATCCGGGGAGTATAGTGGAATACTAAAAAAGACAGGGGAAGTCAAAGGGCCAATCGTAGGGTGCTCTAAACGGAAACATGTCAAACTATTACCCTCTCCTCAAATCAAAATGAAAATAAATAATAAAAACTGGAAAGGGAATGTATGGGAATATGTTGATAGAGAGTCTAGAATCGCTAGATGTCTTCTATGTAACAAAGAAGGTAAATACGGAACCATACAGCAACATTGTAAGCAACACTTCTTACCTGAATATCACTGCTGTGCTTGTGGGGATTCTTGGCATCTCAAAACACAGTGGCAAGAACACTTCCATTATAAATGTAATGTATGTAGTAAAACTATAAAAGGTGGACAAAACTACAAAAAACATATGAAACTACATGAAACCAACTAAACATTAGATAGAATAAAATATAAAAGACAAAAAAAAGACCTCTTTTTTTATGCTTGACTTTCATGGACAAATAAACAATCATCTGTAAATTTTTCACTTGGGTTTTTATTTCGAGTTTTAGATGATAAAGAAGCAGAACGATGGGCTGATTTACTCCATATTTTAACAAAGTCTTTTGGAGCAGTTGTTTCCGATATAAATACATAATTATCTTTAGACCATTCTCTCATAGTGTCCCAAAATTTTTTATTGTCAAACTCATCATATTTTTTGGTCCCCGTTCTATATTTAATAGGATATTTAGTTATCTGATAGGGTGGATCACAATATATTAGCATCCGACTGGGTATCCAATCGTCATAGGAACAACATGAAAACTCTATATTAGTAAACTTGTCTTTTTTTTTGTTGATTGAATTAGTAACTTCTTTCAAATAGTTTTCTTTTTTATCATTTTTATATTTATCTGCATAACCTGCGAAGTATTTACCACCAAAACTACATCCAAATCCTACAAAGGCTTTTAAAGCAGATGGACTTTTCATATTTTTAATAGTTTCATACATATCTTCATTCATCTCGCTGGGTGGTTCGAATGTATTCTTTTGAACTTGGGTCCATAATTCTATTAAATCTGGATGATAATCTGAAGCATGACAGTAGTAAGTGTCATTCATCTTTGTTAATACAGAACATGCTCCGCAAAAGGGTTCTAAATAACCATCTACCATATCGGTAGTTACACGACTTTTCATTAAATTAGATATATCTTTAGACAAAAAATACTTACCTCCCATATATTTCATTTATTCAATTCATAGAAATTAAATTTAATTATCATTCGTAATAAATAAGACCTCTTATATTGTTTACTTCCACACCATTATGTTTGTGTTTCAATTGAAGTAAGAGTTGTTTCCACAAATCTACAAGAGCCATTACATCGCCCATAGCCCTGTGGGATGATTTGTTTTTTATATTATACATTCCGCACATCGCATCCATACTATGTTTCGCACGATATGGGTGAACATACCGAGATACCAATAGTGAATCAATATATGTTATGGATTCCATAAAAGGCTTATAGACATCTATATTAGCATCTACTAAATATTTATGCATCCTACGAAAGAAGATATCATCAAAAGTAGCCCCATTATGAGCAATCATAGTTAGTGGTCCATATTGTTCATCCTTTTCTTGTAAATAATCAAAGAACTCTGTATAAGCGTTGAGTGGTTTTTTTCCTTCCTTCTTTAATAAATCATTAGTTATACCTGTAATATCGGTTATTTTCTGAATAATACCTTTTTTAGACAAAGGTATTAGTAAGGTTGAAAAAGATGTGTTATCTTCTAAACAATAGGCTCCTATTTCAATTATGTCGTCTACATATGGATTCAAACCCGACGTTTCAAAATCATAAATTATTATGCACATACTACGTTTATTGGTTATCATTACTTTAAAAAAATATCAAATTTATTTGTTCTTTAATTTCATCTTTGTCTTATTTAATTCCATCTTTGTTTGATTTAATTCATGTTTAATAGAATTTAATTCATGTTTAGTAGAGTTTAATTCCTTAGTTAACATACGATTTGTTTTAATTAAATCTAGTTCTTTGGGCTCGTATCTTTTATTGGAAGGAATATATTCTTCATTTGTATCTTTTGAGGAAACATCACCACCTATCTTACGTTTGTTTTGACTATAACTATTCGTTGAATATAGTGAATTAATATTATTTCGTTCCATTTATTATATAAAACATTAATTATTTTATACTCTATACTTATGGACACAAATCAAAATGATCGTTTACCCATGTATAGAACATTTATCTCTTCATGTAAAATATTCGGCGGTTATGAATTATATATAGATATCACTAAAACAAAATCATTAGACGATATAATCAATATATTTTATGAAACTCTATTGAATTTGTTTAAAAAACATAATTTAACTAAATTAGTCGATGTTCTAACTAAATCTATATTCCATATTGAAGGTTATACATATGAAGATGTAATGAATAGTGGTAGAAATGATATATTTTATATATGTAATCAGACTTGATTAGTACAACAACGGTCTCTACTACATTCATTATTTTCACATATGATATTATTAGATTCATCTTTTAATAAGTAACCTTGACCACAATTAAACTGATATATAACTTCGGGTGATTCATCATCTGTATCCTCTAACTTTTTACAAGGTGTTTCACAGCATTCGCTTCTTAAACACTGTGATGTATCACAGTAATCAGTATCAGTTCGGTTATCTTCAGCCCGGCATACGTCCATCCAAGATAAACTACAACGATCACGTAATTCACAACACTTATCCACGTTACATTCATACCCCTTACATGATTCAGAACGTAGATATACTTCAGGTTTCAAAACATATTGTTCACCACCTATAGAACATATATCTTGTGTGCAATCATTTGTATAAGTAAATATTGGTTCCCGTGGTTCACCTTCGGCCGGAAATCCAAATAAAATAAAAAATATATAGACTAATACTAGTAAAATTTGTATATAGTATTCGCGAATAAAGAGTAATGGTGGTGAATGTATAATATCTTTTACTATTTTAGTAGCCAAATTATCACTCGTATTTCCATTCATTATATATAAGAATAATATTATAATCCAGGTAATAGATGGTTCACATCATTTGTTTTAAGATCATTTCTTAAAGAGTCGGTTTGATTTGCTTGAATAGGGTAACCAGTGAAACCTTCAACATCATCTGGAGAATCTTCTACAGGAGTATCGGTTACAGGTTCATCGGCAACAGGTTCATCGGCAACAGGTTCTTCAGCAACAGGTTCTTCAGCAACAGGTTCTTCAGCAACAGGGGCTTCAACAACAGGTTCGGGCTCAACCTCTTTGGGTTTTACTTCAACCGCCTCACGTGTAAAATACCAATAGAGCAATCCAATTACACTTGCGATAGCAACTAATGTTAAGATTATATTCATATTATTTCCTAACATTTCCATAATACCCGAGGGTTGTTGTTTAATCGTTGGTTGTGTTATCGGTGTGGGTTTTGATGCTGAAGATGGATTCGTTACAGGTAAACTGGGTGCCTGAGTTGATGAACTAGGCACAGAAGCACTAGGTAAAGATGTGACTGGAGGTAGGCTTGAAACAGGTGTCCCCGTTGCTTGACTTCCTCCTGATTTTTTTGAACGAATTTTATTATTTTTTACCATTATATTATAACTCAATATTTTTTAAAGACTTCTTTACATCGTCTAGCCGCATTTTTAGGAGGAGTAATACCCCGTTTAGTATATACTGAACTCATACAAATTGGATAACCACGTCTATCTTTTTTTCTAAATTCAAAATCTTTAATACATTTACAATACTTAACATATAGAGAATCATGTAATTGTTTAGTTTCACGCTTAGTTAAACGTTTCCTTTTACGCTTTTTTTGAATTAATGTGTTGTATCTTGTTTCCGATATAGATAATTTCATTTTACGAGTTGTCTTTTTTTTTGATTTACGTTTTGTTTTTTTGGGACGAGCCATTAATATCTAAAAATAGATAATAATATTCAATTATTTTTTTGAAAGATTTAAATTTATAATTTTATATGATTCAAGTTATAATGGTTCATAAATCTAGTAACTGGAATATTTCTAAGGAAAAGGCTGAAGAACTTCTTCACAAATATATTATAGAGATACTAAGTGATGCAAAGGATAACAAGATGTCGCTTTCAGAATTAATTCTATTACTAAACCAAAGAACCAAACATATCAAATTAATACATAATTCTAAAATAAAACCTTTCTCAGTCTATTTAAGATGTATGTATGGTGATGTAATCAACTTTATAGATAATTTTGTATTTTATGGTATTATGAAACAAGACGCCGATATTCAAATTATACTTATGGATGGATACTTGAATAACAAGAAAATAGAAGGGAGTCATCTAAGTAAATACAAGGAATGGATTTTAATTGATTCAGATGATTTTGTAATTATATAAAATATATAGATAAGTATATGTTCCAAATAAATGATAAATTAAAAACATCTCTATTAGTTTTATTAGTAGTTAGTTATGTTATTTATGAAAATAAACCATCTTTTATTTTCAAATCTGATGGCTCTTTCAAAGAATTTGGAGTCAACCCAGATCAAACACCATTTCCATTTTTCATGGTTGTCTCTATTGTGGCTTTCACCACTTATTATGGCCTTCTATTAAATGAAGGTAAGTATATTTAATATATCTTTTTTAAATACTTAATTATTATGATTAAACCACGTTTATCAGATGTATCAGTTTTTGCCGATAAACCCAAAGTGATACCCAAACCCAAAACTAAATATCAAATCCAACAATCTATCAACTTTAATTTAAATTTGATAGGGTTATTACTAATTATCATAGGAATATTAATATTATATTACAGATACAAGTATAAAGAACTAAAACAACAAGAAAGAACTAAAAAATTAATAGAATTGAATCAACTCATTCAACAACAGATAAAAGAACAAGAAATAATAGACAAAGTATTATCTACAAAATAATATTCAATACTAATATAAGATGAGCGACAAAGAATATCTTGATGGGTTACAAAAGTTTTATTCAGATAAATTAAAATCTCATTTAAAATCAAGATTCTCTACATGTAGTGGGTGTTCAGGAACCAAGAGATTTATAGATGAGCCCGGAAGATTAATATATACCTGTGGTGGTGATCCAGGAGATAAACAGTGTGGTGTTCAAGTTGTCATAAAATTAGCCGAATATGAATATTATCCTAAAATCGTATTACAAACTATTCAATTGAATAGCAGTTTAAATGTATCACAATACAAGGATATATTTACTACAGAAGAAATAAATGATTACGAAACCAGGAAATCTATTTCAAAAGAAATGTTTGAAAAAATTAAACAAACGTTCCTAAAACAAAACAAAGTAAAAGAACAATATTCACTTATACAAAAGATACATCGCCAGAGAATTATGAATAAAAAAGAACAGTGTTTATTAATGGAAAAAATACAAACTACAGATGAATTATCCGATAAATCAGTTCTCATACAAGAATATTTAGGGTATCATGAAAGAATAAAACAAGATTATGAAATGTTAGATGGTATGTGTGGTGATATCATGAATTTTGTAAAGAGTGTGGATGGTGAAACACAAGAAGTAAACGAAGTCTATAAGGCTAGGCCTAAGAAATCTCCTGTCAAACAATTAGGACAGGTTCTTGAGAAAAATTTGATTCCAGAACTACAAGGAGTAGTAAAGAAACCTAAAAACGATATGGTTCTTAATTTAATCGTAGCCTACCGTGATCCAGGAGATGGTTCTAGAAAAGCACAATTACGTAAATTTAAAGAACAAATGAATTTACTGTTTAAAGATCAAACAACTCTTAAAATTTACATTATTGAACAGGAAGGCGCTAGAGAAGATTATGCTATGTTACCTGAATTAATTCAACAACCTAATTCATCTATGGCTAAATTTAATTTAGGAATGTTAAAGAATATAGGGTTTCATATAGCATCCAAAGCCATGAAAGGTAAACCTAAAGCATATTATATATTATCTGATGTAGACCTACTACCTAGCGCTAATTTAGTAAAAGATTATTTAACTTATCCAGAGCATCCTATCCACTTGGGTAATAAAGGAACACGCTACAATCTAGATGGTAGTGATGCAAGTTTCTTGGGTGGTGTCCTATCCGTAAACCAAAAAGACTTTGTTAAAGCCAACGGTTATCCTAATAATTTCTGGGGATGGGGAGGTGAAGATAACTCATTAAATAGACGATTCAAAGAGACAAACATACCCATCGAAAAACCACAAGAACCTGTTATAGATTTAGAAAACCTCACATTAGAACAAAAATTGATGAAACTTCGTGAAGATAAAACTAAAGAGATGAGAAAACGTGAAAAACTTGTAGAGGATAAATCAACTTGGAAAGAAAATGGATTATCTTCTTTAGAAGGTAAATATAAGATAGTTAAGAAAATTAAGACAAAATATGCAACTCATATTAAAGTATTCTTAAATTATGATTGAACGACTGAAGATCTACCTAAAAAGGTTTGATAATTTTGATTTAGTAATGTAAAAAATTGATCAATATCTTTAACTATATCATTTTTTATTATAATCGCAAACATTATCGTAAATATAAGATGTATACTCAATATAGTATTTTTAACTTGATGAATTTTTTTCAATTTTATATTTCTTTCACCTATAAAACGGGCTCTCTCCCGTCTAGTAGCCTCATTTTCATACATTTTATCTGATATGTAGCGAACTCTACCAGCCCTATTAGATAAAAAATCTTTCATTTCATCATCTGTTCTTGGATTCTTTCTTGAAGCATTTATATCATAGAAATAGTCTTCCATATCTCTAGCATTATTAACGTCTAATTCTGTATCATCCCTCCTTACTAAGTAAGGAGAAGGAGAATCATCTCCTCTACGAAACATGGTATTCGAAGTAGACCCCCTACAATAACCTCCTCCTGTTGTAGCCACACACTCACCTAAATCATCCCCGTTGGTATTTTGACAACACATAGAAGAACTTTCACTTGTACAAGGGAATCCACTCCATTCATAAGATAACTCACCCCCACTTCTTGATGAACGGAAACATCTAGATATATAATCCGGTGGTTCTACATCTGTTTCCCTGTAATGAACACCCACTTCTACACCTCCACAACAATTCATGTTAGTGATTCCCTCTATATTGTGATACGTGAAAACATAGATAAGAACAACTAATATTACTAGATTACCATAAAATAATATTTTTTTTAACAAATCTGGGTTTATCATAATATATAATGGATATATAAAATATGTTCAATTCAGAAATAAAATAAATCTTGATAATATATAATGTCAAATACTAGTGTACCTCCCGCTACTAATTTTGCAACTAAAGCCTATGTGGATGCTGTTGCTCAAGGACTCCATGTATTGGAAGCCGTCAAAGTGTCCACAACTGCGGCGATAACTCCCGATGGAAGTTCTGCTGAACCAACCATAATCAATAATTCAAATGGCGCCATTTCAATTGATGGCGAAGCACTGGCAGTAAATGATCGTGTATTGGTTAAAGATCAATCTTTAGCAAAACAAAATGGTATTTATAAAGTATCTGTTCAAGGTGATGGTTCTACCAAATATCAATTAACAAGGGCAGATGATTTTGATAGTTTAACCGATATTAAAATAGGTGATTTTGTATTTGTGACACACGGAACGAGTAATGGTGGAAATGGTTTTGTGATGACAGGAACAGATACGTTTGATGGAACGGATAGCGGTGGAGCAACTTTGGGAACAACCAATATAACATTTACTCAATTTTCATCGAGCATCGGTGCTTCAGATAATATACAATTAGGAAGTTTAGGAGTCGGTGTTGCGGCAACGGGTTCATCGGGTGAAATTCAATGTTCACAAATAACATCTCCTACAAGCACAAATTTAATTATCAAACCAACCACAAGTACAAGTCAAGTTCGTATTAGTGATTCGGGTGGTAGCACGTTAATTGGAAATACTTCAAAAACACTTACATTAAATTCATCCAATACATTATTGTTTGGTTCTAATTATATTGATTTAAAATTGGGAACCAGTTCTGGTGTAAGCCTTACCACCACCAATATAGGAACAAAAACATATGATGGAACTATGCGTGGTTTGGGAACCGGTCAAAATATATTAATATCGGCGCCCAGCGGACAAATAGATATTAATGGTGGAACTCGTGTTGAAGGCGGATTAGGAGTCGGTGTAGACCCCTCATCTACCACTGGTGAAATATTAGCAACCAATAATATTACAGCCTTTTCATCTGACAAACGATTAAAGACAAATATTGTCCCTATACAAGATCCCTTATCTAAACTAAGCACTATTTCGGGTTATACCTACCGTTGGAACATAGATAAATGTAATCAGGTAGGATTCAAACCAGTAGACATCCCTGAAGTGGGTGTTTTAGCCCAAGAAATAAATGAAATTTTACCAGAAGCCATTAAACATGCCCCCTTTGATAGAGACAAAGATGGGAATTCTGCTTCAGGTGACAATTATTTAACGGTTCAATATGAAAAAATAGTTCCGTTACTCATTGAATGTATCAAAGCTCAACAAACTCAGATAGATGAATTAAAAGTTTGCTTATCTAAATTAAAATAAATGAAATAGTAAAATGTCTGCAACTGTTCCATCAACAGATATAGGTGTAGCTGATATTAAAGGTAGTTATGATAGAAGTGGTATAACAAGCGCCGCAGGGAATACAAATTTAAAAGACGGAAATTCTACAAGTGAATTTAGATTTAGTTATCTTAGAGGAGTTACTTTCACAGATGGTAGTAGTATAGGGGCCTCGGGTGCAATTAGTATAAATGCTTTTAAAGGAAAAACCTTTGGCACAAGTGGTGGAGGTCGGGGTGGTCGTTCAGATAGAAGACTCAAACACAACCTACAGTTTATTGAAACCCCGCCTTCAGGTATTCCTATTTATGAATTTAATTTCAAACCTGAATATTCTCATTTATTGAATGATACAAACTTATACAGTGTTGATGTATCTGCGAGATACAGAGGCGTCCTTGCCCAAGATTTACTTGATTTAGGATATCAGGATTCTGTGTTTATTCAAGATGACTATTATTGTGTAAAGTATGATGAAATTGATGTTGATTTTGTTGAAGTTTAATACTATATTTTTTTATATGTAACTGTTTTAAATGAATCTTTGTTATATCAAAGACGAAAATAATAAAGATATCTTAATTAATAAAACAGAAAATGAACAAGTGATGATGGAATGGGAAAAACCTTATATGGAGGCATGTATCCAAGCCTTAGAGCCAAAAGGCGATGTCTTAGAAATTGGGTTCGGATTAGGCTACTCAGCACGAGCCCTTTGTAACTACCCAATTCAATCCTACACTGTGATAGAATGTGAACCGATTGTATGGAAAAAAGTGTATGAATTTCAAAAAGAATATCCCCATATAAAAATAAACTTAATCAAAGGCCGATGGCAAGAAATGCTACCCACCTTATCCACATTTGATACCATCTTTTTTGATGATTTTCCTTATAAAGAATATTTAGAATTAGACAACTATCCTAAAGAAGACCGGGTGAGACGATTTGTTCTAACATGTCTTGAAAAACATATGAATATTGGTTGTAAATTAAGTTATTATTCGGTATGGCCACAGAATCATGATTCTTACGATTGTGTTGAGGGAAAATTAACCGATTTTGAAATACAAATACCCGAAAATTGTAATTATATTCCCTATAAAAAAGTCTATATTCCGGTTCTAACAAAAATATCTGAACCAAGTGAAAAAGATAAACAGTGTTTTATTTAATTATCTTTGTGATAAACTTTGTTTCAAGATAGTCACTTCAAATTCTAATACCATTTCTAACTCTACTTGTTCATTATTTTGATCTAATAAATTAATAGTAAACTCATTTAATACAATTGGTGTAAAGTAATTTTTTTCGGTACTGATGGGTTCATTAATGAAGTAATTAGTCATATCATTATATAAAAATACTCTACCTATGATAGGAGTTCCATGTTCATTTAATTTACAAGCCATATGAGGTATTTTAGATATTTGAACATCAGCAAAATGAGTATGTGTTGTATTGTTGATAGCCACAGCCCGAACCAATTCAAAACCGATTACATTCTTGATATCATTTGTCCGACTATTTAAATTAACGGTATTTTTGTAAGTAGTTAAGGTATATTTTAATATCTGAACCGCCTCACCTATCGTAGTGATGTTGGAAGTCAACGGTATCTCTATTCTAGTAATATCTATAATGACAACTAAAGATTCACCTGTAGCCCCTGTAAAATCATGTGCCGTAAATCCCGTGGTGCCGGTTAAGACACCTCCAACCGATCTCTGACCACTCGTGAAACCAAAACAATTTAGAGCATGACTGTGTGAATCTGAACTTATTTCTATAGCCCCCGAATCATTATGAGTAATGGTAATATTGCTCCCATCATCAGTAATCGTCATATTTAAATGATGAGTTTTACAAAATATTCTACGATGTTCTAAGGGCTTTGTAAATAATTCATTACGTAAATCAAAATAGGCATCTTTTCTAGATTGATCTAGAAACCGTTCACCAGTATAATCTTTTTGAACATCATATTTGACCCCTATATTGTTGGTAGTGGGTAAATCACCACTTGAATCTGTATCATAATCATCTGAATCACTCTTTAGAAATGTGTCGCTTTGCATTTTATATTATATTCTCATTTTTTTTAAATAAATAAATAAATAAATATATATATATATGCCAACACAAACAAGTAAACCTATATCTCGTTCAAATACTCGGAGTCGTAAAGAGTTGTCCAGGAGCCGTAGCCGTAAAGAGTTGTCCAGGAGCCGTAGCCGTAAAGAGTTGTCCAGGAGCCGTAGCCGTAAATCGGTGTCTAAAACTAGCCAAGGGTTAGAGTGGAATGTTAAAAATAGTGTATGCCCGAAAACACCCTCTCATCAATTAACGATCAATAGAGAGGGTCCAAATTGGTTACGAATAACAAAAAATGATATTCATAAAAAAAAGAAAACAAATAAATATGAAATTAAAAGACTAAATAAATCACCCGGAATATATATAATAATTATACTAAAAGAGGACCCAAACACACTCTATTTACTTAGAGAATTTACGGATTTATTTTACAGAAATTCATTAGATTACCCCGAAGCCCCGGTAGATGATGGAATGATAGGTCATTCTTCCATATACTCCGATCAAGAATTTCAAATGGAATGGTTAAAAGAATTGACTGCCCGAGATTTTGAATTAGAAGCAAGTAAAACAAGTGATAAAAGTCAACAGAAATTATTAAATGATAGAGCCAAGCGTATTAGACAACAATGTTTATTGTATTTCGCGGGTCAACTATATTATGATAAAGAAATCGTTGTTTGGACGAATCATTCTGGTCATTTTCAACCCCCCGTAAATGTAAAACACAAAGTAGGGTTACCTATCGATAAATTCGCCCCCATGGGATCACCTAAAATAAATAAATCTATACAATTAAGATATTCAAAATAAACAGTTTTCTAAATCTTTTAAGGTATTTATAAGATAACATGGTTCGGCTGTATGTAGTTTCTTTCTACACTCACTTAATCTATATTTAAAATCTTTAGCATATTCATCATGTTCAAGTTCACCATAATATTTATCATATTCCATAGTAAGCATTTGTTTTTCAGATGTAATACCCATATTAATTGACCAACGAGCAACACCCACCGTTATACAACCTGCATTAATACCTTCTTCAATACCCACACATGTATCATCAACTTTCAGGATCTGTTTTGGATCAGATATACCGAGCCTTCTCATATTTTCTTGAATCATCTGTGGATCCGGTCTAGATGGTACGTCCAGACAGGATGAGGATACGGCCGAATCAGGGTAAATACCATGTTTCTCTAATAGATCCAAACATAAATTCATTTGATCTAAGTTGAATCCGGTAGTAATCCCAATTTTAATATCTTTCTCTTTAAGTTTATCTATAGCATCTTTAGTTTCAGGTATTAATTCTAGATGATTTTGTAAATACCTTTCTTGAAAATTACAATAATCATCATAAATATTATTGAGATCTATACTACTATGGAGTCTACCGTGATTATATATAAATTGATCTCTAAATTCTTTATCATAAGATAAGTGAGTAATGTGATCAAATTTATCCATACCCATATCACGTGCGATTAATTTATCAGATAACCTTACATTATTCTTTAAAAAGGCATTCTTTAGATTAATCAAAGGACTTAGGGAATATTTATCTACAAGGGTTCCACCTAAATCAAATATAACTGCGCGAATCATGAATATATATATATATATATTACTTTGATTAGTATTATGTTTAAGTTAATTTAAAATCACGGACTTCCCAACGTTCTTTGATTGGAATTGTCTTGGGTATCATATGAAATATGATACCCAGATTATTGACGGGGATTTTTGTAGGAACAAAAACATGCATAAACTGGCTCATTATAAAATACATCTTACAATAATATAGAAACAAAACTTTAAATTAACATCTTATTCCTAAATAAGTTAAGGTTTGGGTTTGAACACCAAATAAATAATGAAGTAAAATACCCAATAAATAACACGCCATAATTACTAATGGAAACGGTATCTCTATAAAATAGGTGGCGATTATAGCCAATAATATTGTGGCCAAATTATCCACTATTATAACATTTAATATCTTATATTTGTGCAAGCCACCCCCCACCTTTCCAAACACTTCACTATATTCTTTAAAAATACACATTATAGTATAAATCATATTTTATTAATAATGTGTTTAATATCTTGAACATCCTCTTTAATTGCACTAACATCATGTGCTAGTGTTTTTAAATCAGACTTAATTTCACAAAGATTTTTATCGTTATATTCAATTTTTTTCTCTTGGGCTTCAACTTTACCAAATACAAAATCTATCTTTTCAGCATGTTTACCTGTCTGAAAAATAATACCTCCAATTGATAGGGTGGCGCCAATAAAGGGTAACACTTGTTGTGGATTCATATAATAAATCAACTTACTATATAGTATATTTTTATCTAGGGTAATTTATGACAAGTAAAAAGGATTATATAAATGAAAAAATATATTATGCTCGGGCTTTAGAAGAAGTCAAATTTGTCAAACGATATGAAAAAAAGATTACGAACAATTTAAAAAAACTTAGTAAACAATATGGGGGTAAATTACTTGGATTACAATATAAAATAAAAGATCCGGTGAAGGTTATGTTTAAATTGAAACTTAAGGGTGAAAATTATCAATTGCGAGATATATTAAGATATACAATTGTTTTCCCTACAGATGAGTATGTGAAAGGTGTGTATAATATATTTATTGATTTAATGAATGATACAACATACAAAACAAAACACGCCTGGGTCAAACAGCGATGGTGTGTAGGTGATATGTATCAGGGTATTAATACATCTTGGTTATACAATAATAATTTTATATTTGAGTTGCAATTCCATACATATGAATCATTTGATGCCAAGACCTATGGTGATCTTCATGATGTATATGATGATTATAATAAACATAAATGTGAACACATCTATATTGGAGATAAAGATTATATTATGAAGAGGTGTCGTAACAAACGAAATAAGATGATTAAATTAGAAGATAAAATACCTGTCCCACCTGAACTTGAGAATGATAAATGTGGCTATGATATAGAAGAATGGTATAAATTATTAAATATCCCTTCTAAGTTGAAACGCAAAATGAAACGCAAAATGAAACGCAAAAGCAAACGCAAAAGCAAACGCAAAAGCAACCGCAAAAGCAAACGCAAAAGCAAAAGCAAACGTAAGGATTAACTTAACTTAAATTTGATTTTAAATATAGTTCATAGGTATTAAAACCAATATGAGTTTATTAATCGTAGAATCACCTGCGAAAGCACGTAAGATTCAAAATTATTTGAAAGGTAAGGATATCAAAGTATTATCCTCATTTGGTCATATAAATAATCTAGATACGAAAAAACTAGATGCGATGATTTCAAATAATTTCACACCGGTCTACAAAAATTCAACAGATAAACTAAAAGTTATAAAAGAATTAAAAAGTGCCGGTAAAGGTAAGGAAATTATCTTGGCTGCCGATGATGATAGAGAGGGTGATGCAATCGCATGGCACTGTGGTAATTTATTCAAAACAGATTACAAGAAATCTAACCGTATAACCTTTAATGAAATATCTAAAAAAGCCATAGAAAGAGCCTTAGACAACAAACATACACTTAATATGAACTCAGTTGAATCTCAGAGATGCCGTCAATTATTAGACTTGATAATAGGATTTAAATTATCACCCTTACTATGGAAACATATTCAAACATCTCAAAAAGGATTATCTGCGGGTAGAGTGCAAAGTACCTTGTTAAGAATGTTATCTGATCACGAAACAGTTATTAAAAATTATGAACCGGAATATACGTATGATTTCAAAGGTAAATTAATGAATGTATCTAATAAAGAAACGATTATAGAGGCTACGTTTGAAATAAGCGATGAATATTATGAATCTGAAGAACTAGATCCCATGAAGATGTTAACTTGTTTCCAGAAAAACAGAAGATTTCAAGTGAGTGATAAACAGGTTAAACAAGAAAAAAGATCACCACCACAACCATTCATAACTTCCACACTTCAACAAACAGCCCAGAATGAATTAGGATACGGAATACAAATGACTATGAAAATCGCTCAAAAATTATATGAAAATGGTAAAATAACTTATATGAGAACTGATTCTACGTATATTTCACCTGATTTCAAAGAAAAGTTAAAACAAGTTATCACTCAAACCTTTGGTAACAATTATTACAGGAACCCCTTACAAAAGAAAGTGAAAGGTGCGCAAGAAGCCCACGAGTGTATACGTCCTACAGATTTATCCGTAAGTTTATCTACATCTTATTCAGAATGCGAACATAAACTATACAATTTAATTATGAAACGAACAATTACATCACATATGAAACACGCAGTTTATGATGTAACTAAAATAAAGATGTCTAATAATGAAACAAAATCTATGGGATATTATTTGGGTGTATGTAAATTG
>Ga0181402_1000464_pt1 | contig 15182 bp, 19 predicted proteins | sample 25SPOviralmetaG_FD_130131 | JGI IMG/M metagenome (GOLD analysis project Ga0181402, IMG submission 130131) | Marine viral communities from the oligotrophic San Pedro Time Series (SPOT) site, San Pedro Channel, CA, USA - 25 SPOT_SRF_2011-08-17 | ecosystem: Environmental > Aquatic > Marine > Strait...
TGACCAACATTGATGTCAGTGTAGTGACTGCGACTGAAGTAATCAGACATTGCGTCATCGTCGTTAAAATACTTAGGACCTTTCATAGCCGCTAACAGCTCATTTAGAAAGTCACGCTTGACGCCATCATAGTGGCTATCAATCCAGTATTCGTTAACTTGACAGTATCCGTCGCCGTGTGTAAAACTATCGCTAAAATCAAGAGCGCCTGCTTTAATATTCACAGCAAGTGTTGAATGATTACGAACAGCAATACTAGCTTTCATTTTGTATTTTTTTAATACATCTTTAATTGCTGGTGCTAGTTCTTTTTTCATCTTTTGGGATACATATGCCATTTTCGAAGTCCTCTTCGTTTGTTTAACTTACAATAATAATATAGCAGTAAGACGTCTTGTTGTCAAGAAAAAAAGACGTCTTTTTTAATCTTTTTTTACCATTCTTTGAATGTACCTGCATCTTCGTTATCACGATAGCCAGCAGTATAAGCAGTGATTTGCTCGGGTGTCATATCTTTCATTTCGATACGAGTACCTTTTTGTGTACCTTCGGGCCAATAGTGAGGATCAAAGCTTCGTCCATAATAACTATCAGCACCGCCCCTATCATAGGGTCCACCATGTACTTCATCATATAGTGGCAATTTAGTTGAAAGTTTTGCTTCAACATCTACAGGTAAAGACGACATTACGCAGCCTCCTTTTCTCTACAAATATTTTCGATATGCCGTTCAATAGCACTATCGCTCCAATTAGCAAAGTCTAAGGAACGTGCATAACCTTTACTGACATAATCAGCAGTAATATAGTACGCATCTTCTTCTAGTTGAATACGGTTATATTCTTTAAGAGTACCCGAAGGAACACGATCACTCCAATACTCAGTTTCAGTTGCCGCAGGCATCATGCCCATCCAACAACCAGGTTGCTTTGAAAACTCTTCAGCTTCCTTGCGTTGAGCGTTGATATAGTCAACTAGTGCAGTTTCCATATTATACATTATGCTACCTCTCCAAACAGTTTTCCCATATTTTCGAACACTACATTATAAGCATTCACTTCAGCTTCATACCACTCATAAAAGTCTTCATCATCTTCAAAGCGTTCACTACCACTCGCATGTTCATCCCATACACGTTGCATAGCCATCATGCCTTCCAGTGTATCACCTCTACCGAATGATTCAATTGTACTCCACGCACTCTTAAAGTCTACTGTGGTCTTATAAAACTCTGGGATTCTAAACATCTGGAACAACTCCTGGTTATTAACTATCTATACCACTACTATAGTGTCTTAGAATACCTTTGTCAACCCTATAAGAATCAACGTTATCAATGGGTTAATAAATAAATTTGAATCCATTTGATACCACTTCCCCCCACAGTATTAGTACTGGGTATTGAGTGGGTTCCTCATACTATATATCGTTAAAGGAACCACTTCTATCGTGATTATAAGACTATATCATGTATGTATTTTTGTCAGGAGTAGTCAGTATAGTGACCACTATAAATTATAACAATCAAAGGGTAAAATTATTACCGGAATTAACCTTAATAATGGGAGTGGCCAACAGTGGCAAGAGTACCCTGTTGTCTAGTATACGTGAACAATTACCCCAGGACCAGATTACCCGTGATGCTGAGTGGGCAAGAGACCATGTTCGCACCTATACTCTCATGGATGAACCCACAGCTCAGGATATGACCGCTGGATCAGTGTGGAGGATCCGGCAGAAAATCATTGACAATTTGAGACCAGAGTGCTATACTATAATGGTAACGCACAGTGTTGCCGACATTATGATGGCACCACGTGTATTATATCTGGAGAACCGACAGATAGTCCTGGACGAGTCTGGCTGGGATTTCCTGTGGAACGATCGTGCCAGAAATTATTTACAAAATCGTACAGATTTCCATTGACAAACGAAGTGAAGTATGCTATCGTATTAGGGTAAGTTAAACTAATATAAGGTAGATACACAATGGCTTTTATTAATGCAAAAGACGTAGCCGCCATCCGTAAAGAACTTAAAGCAGAGTTCCCCAACCTGAAGTTTGGTGTTAAGAAGAACCACCACAGTAGTGTAAGCGTAACAGTCAAGAGCGGCACCATTGACTTTGGTGACATTACTCGCAATGGACACGGCCAGGTAAACCAATATCATTTACATATGACAGGACAACATCAGTCACTGTTTGAGCGTATGGTAGAGATAGTTAAGACTGCTCCCATTCGTGGCGAAGGCTATTGGGCTCGTAAAGGATGGTATGACAATAGTGATAGCATGACTGATTACTTTGACACAGCCTACTACTTTGACATCAGTGTTGGAGATTGGAGTACACCCTATGCTCTACAAGGTTAAGAACAGTGGGGGCGAGACCATCGCCTACACTAACCATCTGCCCACGGCAGAGAGTTACAACTTTGCAGCCAGACTGGATCGCGATAGATACACCATTTATGTGGTGATGAATGATCGTGACGTATTATTAACTGAAAAAGAAGTCGATCAGTAAAGGGGGCTAGGGGGGTAGATTGTCGACAAAAAGGGTCGACATTTTGATCAGGAGCCGTGCAAACGCTGTGATTTTTTTGCTGGTATACTGTCAGGTCTTTTTATCTTTTACTTGCCCATAAAAATTTTCTCCACGGTCAGAAAAAACACCCTGAGCCCGTCAGGTCTTTTTTATGGTTGCCTTCACAGTGTCAGCCACAGTGTGGTGTCCACGTATACTCAAGTGTGCTGTATCATCTACACTTAAACAGTTATCTACCGTATCCGTAACCCAACTCACATCTATCACACGGTCATAATCCTCTGATGTTCTCATGTATTCACTATACTCAGCTGCCCACATGTGATATAAACACCAACCCTGTTCACGTGCATACGCTGTAAACTCACGATGTCTACGTGCATAATACCGTCTCTGATAGTCTATATTAAGGTAGTATTGCTCAGTAGTATGCATATATTCACTTACATGTGGTTCAAAATGCCATTTATATGAGTTAGGTTTAAATTTAAGATGTACACCGTAGTCCGTGTGTTCACGATTAAAATTAGTTTCCACCTTTAAGTCTGACGGGTGTGCTACTATTTCCCAACGTGTAGGACTAGTATGTTGTATGATTATAATATCGTCTGGTGTTATAGCTTCACGTTCGTTTAATTCATGCAAGACACGATATATTCTATCATTACTGCCTGCTGGTTGTGACAAGTTAATCACACTATATTCGTCTGCAAGGAGCTCTGGCCAACAGGTGGGGAGATCACCTTCTGGTGTACTATAACTACATCCTGCTACTATAAGTTTTTGCATGTTGTAAAAAATTTCCAAAGGGCTTCGCCCGGTATCGTCTTGTGGTGTTGTATAAACTGGCAAAAAAATCGTTTCAGGGCTTCGCCCTAGGGACGTCTGTGGGTTGTATTAAACTCGCTGCCAGCGCCATTAAAACTATTTATAAATATTGATATGTCCACTCTACATCTTATAAGTTCAGTATGCAGTGACCCCAGTGATGCTGTGGGTACAACCGGTGTGTATCATACTCCTGTCGTTAACAATTCAGCTGAGTGGTGGCGTACACGTGACATATATCTGGAGAGATGGCGACATGCCATACAAATGTATACGGATTGGGGAACTGCTGGAGTCATAACTCATGATCCAGTGGGTGCAAGTGTGTATGCTATGGGTGACTCCTGGTGGGACATCACCCCCTATCAGGACTTGGACACCAGTTATGATGTGATATATCTGGTAACTCAGCCTGATGTTCCGCCACTGGACGACAACATACATCTGGAATACATAACCAACTGGAGTATATTTTGTAGAATGAATTTACACTGGCGCAGTATACAAAACAGTATGCCTGTGCTTTCACGAGTACCTTACCACAGTCGTATCACACCAGACTTTCAATTTAAATACTGGGCAGCCAACACTGGTATAAGGATAGTGGTGGTATGAGTCAGCCCAATTACTCACAACTACCAGTGTTCGGTCAGGGTGTAGCTCGTATTGCAGTGTGTTTTTATGGTTGCTATCGTACTGGAGACTATTGTTTGCCAGCATATCGTGCCTTGTTTGACCGTTTGGGTGTGCCAGTGGATTACTTTTGTACTGTAAAAGATGTGGATGAATACAGAACCAGTCACACAGTTCAGGGTGTAACAGCCCAACACACCAGCCAGCATATAACACAACGCATACATGATCTATTGGATCCTGTGGCTGTGCGTGTGATAGATCAACAGTGGGAGTCAGAAAATTACTACCGCAATCATGCAACAGCATGTGGTATGGGCGAAGCTATAATGCTCAAGCAACAGCATGAAGCCACCACTGGCACTGATTATGACCTGGTGTTTGTCACAAGATATGATGTATTGCCACAGGTAAACACAAAACTAAAAACCATACTCTCCAGACTCAATCGATTAAACTGGCAAAATCTGCACAGGATAGAGAACACTGTGGGCGATACCAGTGGACAGTTTATAATTACTAGACGTGACATACACAACATGGACCATACACCGCTGACACCTTTTGCACACGATTACTTTTATTATGGCACAAACCATGCTGTCAATATGATAGGAGTGGAGATATTGTACCGTGGCGCTCAACATCCTGATGCCTGGGCTACATTCTATAGACTTGCAAACTTTCATGCACTGTTGGATGTCACATGTAGACGATTAAACATACCTGTAATCACTGATCCTGACTATGCGGTGGAAGCAACCATTGTGCGTCCGTTTAGTGATTTAAATCTACCATCACACAAACTCACCAGTTGGCAGTATCATCGCAATGTATTTTTGGGTGACGGCAAGTTTAAACGTCCCACAGATGGAACCAAATGACGTATGTATAATTCAGGTGTTACTTCAACATCTACACTGTCAACCTGAGGTAAAACTATTGCACTGGCAAGGTCACGCAGTTGATCCAAGTTTAATACAGTGTTGCTAGGGCTTGCTGTACTGTCTACATCAAATGATGGCACAGCTCTACCAGTACTAAGATACACATCCTGGTTTGGTTGGAAACTAAAATCTTCACTGTACACAACAGCGTCATAAGGTATCCGGTGTTCATTGCGTACAATATGTACAACACTACCCCACAATGCCAGTACACTACCGCAAAACAAATCAGGATCGATTGTTACTTGTTGAGGGCTATAACTGTGCCACTGGTTCAGCATACGACTGCGACAGTAACTCACCGCAGTTGCAAACAAGTCTCTTCTAACCACTGCCACATTGTACCAGGGCAACTGATTCTCTTGATCAAAGTATTGACGACTATTGTACACATCATCAGCAACCAAATGTCTGATGTGATGTTTAACAACAGCTTTTTGGTCTCTCTTCATCCACTCAAGAGCTGCTCCTGGGTCAGCACGATTGTTGTAAGGCTCATTGTAATAGTCACTGTTTACCTTGAACTGTTCAGGATTAACAGCTTGTGTAATTGCTTTGGTTAAGTATGTTGCCTTTGTGCGAGGCAATGTAATTATTCTAATTCTCATATACTATACAGTCCTTTACGCTGCTGTAATCACTACTGAGTGATTGTTCCGTGTGTAGGTATTCTTGCAAGCACTCATTCCAGTTTAGTACAACTTGCTTTTTATCAGGACTAATATAATTAATAAATTTATTTTTATTACAATTAATTGGCCTGTTGTGTGTTACATCATTCCACAAATCAATATCCTCACCAAGTTGACTTCCTATCCACACAGTATGGTTGTAATTAAATCTATTTCGATTACTCAACATATAATTTAAATCTTTCCAAACACTACGTACATTTGATGTTAACTTTTTACAGTCTATGGTTATCTGGTCGTCAGGTATAGCTCCCCATACTCCCCATCGATTCTTTTGGTCACTGATGCTTAAACTTAATGCTGTCTCAAATAAGTTATTACGCAACACAAGCAATCGATAATCGAATAAACTCACATACTGGTCTATTATATCTTCATTGTCTGCGATATGACGTTTATGTATCTTGCTTACAAAGTATGGTTGTTGTTGAGTAAAGTCTAATATTTTTCCATTGTCATCAAACTTATCAAAAGGTTCATTACTGTAGTATTCAAAGTCCTCCACAGTCTCATCTATCCTGTCGTCCCAACGCAGGAATGTCTTCCATGCCCAAGTGCTTCCGCTCCTAGCCAAACTTAATATTAAAATTTTATCGTACAAAAACACTTCCTCTTCCAGGACCACTAAAGTGTTGTGTAAATCCTGCTTTGTTCCAGTCACCATATCCGTAAAATGTATCACCTGCTGCAAATCCAAAACCAATTGTACTGTGATCGTAATCCATATTTACTTCCACTGGTGGCTTGTCCTCACTTGTACTCAATAAGTTACTGTTGTTGACAGTGTAGGCTGGCACAACACTACTGAATGTTTCTATACTATTGTGTACATACATAGGACTAGGCCAAGACATCCAGTGATTAAATGGTGTTTGCCAACTGTCTACAGTACACATTATATTATATTCTTTCTTTTTTGTCATTAATTGATTTATATAAAAGTCACCCAACTTTACATTGTGTACATATTGATCATTTAAATGATCTTTATTGTTCCAATCCACAACACAAACTCGTATCCAGTCTCCAATAGTGAGTAACTCAAAGTTATCTCCCAGTATATTATATTTTTTATAACTACCTTGCATAGTTTGTGTTCTTTCCTGGCTTCCAATCAGCATAGTGCAACTGACCTTCATCCCATGGCTCTGCACTAAAAACTATTACTGCACTCTCTCTGTTAATTTTATTCTCTATTAAATTGACACCATGCCAACTGACACCATAGTTGGGTGCAACAATGGTTGCACTATTCTCTTCATAGCTACCCACAGCTACAGTATTATATTGTTTTGTAACGGGATCAACTTCGTATATAGCAGTACCTGCTTCTGGATTGTCGTTATTGTCAGGAAAATAAAAAGCAAACGTAAACACTCTGGGCCATCCATCTTCATGCGGCTTTAAACTATAACCTGCACTAGCCCTTTGCCAGAATGTATAGATGCTTTGGATGGTATCACTTCTTGTATCTGTCCAACGACTGTATAATGCTTTTACAATATCAGGATCGTCAAAAAGTTCCAATAACATCTTGCTGCCTTCCGTACCTCCTGTATTTTTTATTTGTTTATACACCTCATCAGGTAATAAATTGCTCACATGTAACCATTCAAAACCGCCTTCTGTTCGCATAGGAGCATCCAGTAGTCGCTTTGCTATATGATTCATAAGTCAATCTCCATGGCTGTCTTAATTTTATCCGTTAATTCTTGTCTTGTTCCTGCAATAGTATAATCCCAATCAATTATATGTATTTGTTTTCCATCGTACACCATGTTATACTTGCTGATGTCATAAGGGTAGACAGGTATTGTGTGTTCACACATAGTATTAATTAAATTTATTAATGGCTGTTTTATATCTATGTTTACATTGTCAAGAGTATCTCCTTGAATATACTCATAACATTCTGCTCTTATACCTTTGTACTCATAACAATGATGTTTTCCAGGTATTAAATGTTTGCAACGATTGTAATTTGCTTTTGCAATTACTGCATTATATCCTAGATATATTTTTACTTTATACTTGTTATCCATCACAGTAAATGCATACTGTCTTTCTTTTGTTTGTATATTATTATGATCGAAGTCATGCAACGCTAGTCCTGACCACAGTCTGTTAACTACCTCTACTGCAACGCTCTCATATGTAGTCACAGGCGTACTTGCTATAACATATTGTAATGCAAGGTTTTCTGCATTTGTAAGTATTGTTTTACCTATCAGTGTGTTGTTGTTTCCTATTACTTTAGTCCATGCCATTTTACTTTTATCTGGAAAACTAAACTGATGCCAATCAAATACATTACTATACCATAACCAAGTATTGTCTTTTAAATGTTTGGCTGCATATTTGACATCACTTACTATATCACATTTGACATATGTGGGTTTGCAATTATTATAAACTGTTAACCATTTAGTCCACGTGTCTTTACTGATGCCTAAATGATTTAATTGCGTGTCAACTATTGTATCTATACTTGTATTATTATTTTTTAGTTCTGCTAATCTAGGATCATAATCCTTTTTATATATGGCCAACAAGTCATCCCAAGACATATTTGGATGTCGTGCTTTCATCATATCTTGAAACATTTTAAAAAGCACCGCTGTTGGACTTACATCATACCAAGTGTATGTAATAGATTTATTGTCTACATAATCCAAACAACCTTTGTACATACTTTTAAAACCTGCACACACACTTGCATAATTGTTTATACTAGGATCAGGAGGAAGTATCTCTCCATCAATAGCACTGTTTACTTCTTCTGTGTTTGCAGTATATACTCCAAACTTTAATAGTTTATCATCAAAATGGCTTTTTGTATCACTGGGTTGCTGTCTAATTTTACGTTGTGGTCTTATCTTATCTACTTGTAATGTTATAACAATACGTTGTCCCATTCTTATATCTAGATCAAACCATTCGCCATGCCATGCAAATTTATCTAATAGAGGAATAAAATCAGGACTATTGTGACTAATACTAGGAAATGGTTCCTGTATTACAATAAATTTAGGATTAAATTTATCAATTAGACTGTTTATATAATCTAATACCAACACATCATGTTTAAAATAATATAATATACCTCCCAATACAATTGTATCGTACGAACCAGTACTATTAATATTCCAAGCATCACCTATTGTAAAGTTTCCATTGTGTCTTTCATTGCAATAGTCTATAGCTTCTTTATTATTATCTATACCCACAACATTACCATTGCCATTATAGTAGTCTAACCAACGTGCATGGCCGCATCCTATGTCTAAAATGTTTTGGGCACCGCAATCCTCTACATGCTGTGCTATGCTCTTGTACATAGGACTGGCGTTATCAGTCAACAAATAATCCCAAGTGTATGTCATAATTGATTATTATCCTTTAAAAAGTTAAACAGGTAGTCGCTATAATGTGTATGCACATCTGAATTTACATGACCAAACAAAGCACTAAAAGGCAAATTCTGTTCTTGCAAAGCTATTCTGCATTCTTGTAAACTATATGGGACAATTAATTTATCCAGCTCTTGCCGTATATAATATCTCTTGTGTGGAGGTATTAAATGTAAATCTGTTGCTAAGTCTACAAATTGTATTGTGTGGTTTCCAGTATTGCAGAAAAAATAATGTGGAATATCTCCCAACATGTACTTAATAGAATACAATGTGCTTATGAATTGCAAATACTTAAAGTACCCATCATTGCCAAACACAGAATCAAGTTCGTAAAATGTTTTATGTTTTTTTTCATTTGCCTGAGAACTGTGATGCGGTATAGTAGTTCCCCAACTTTGTAGTACTTCAGCAATTTGTTCATCCTTTAAATATTGATTTGTTTCATGTATTATAGCTTTAGGTGTTAATTGTGTATATCTATTAATGTAAGTTGTACCAATTAGTACCAATGTATTACTATCTATACGATTTTTAAATTGTAAAAAAGATTCGTAAATGCCTAAATTACTATTACCTGGCCTGGCATAGTTAATTACTGGCACATCCAGACGTTCTCCTAGTTTACTTGCATATGTTTCTTTAAACTCTGCACTTCTTCTATCTTGGGGATTGGGATATTCCTTGTCAAAATAACAGTTAATTGCATCTCTAATAGCTCTAAGATCTTTTTGTTGGCATTGTAATTTTCCAGTAGGTGCTATAGAAGCTTTATAGCGATCTAATATGGGAATAATATTGTCTAAATGTTTATTTTGTAACAGTTCGTCTCCTGCCATGAAGCTATCACCAAAGACAACTATTTGTTTAATGTTTCTATCCATGCCAAAAAATCACTCTCATATATATCTGATATATCTAAATTACGCCTTGTACTATATTGATTAATAAAGGAACTTAAATCTTTCATTTTGTTTATTGAAGAGTCTTTATCCTCATAACTTTTTTCTACAGTATCCAGATACTCACAAACACGAAGTAGATGTTCGTATTCAAAATCAATAACATATGCTTTATTAATATTTAGCCAGTGTTTTATATCGTTACTATAACGTTCTTTTAAATGCAGAGGCAAATTGTTTACACTTTGGAAACTTGGAAACCTAAGTATGTTGGCACTCATAGTAATAATTGTATTGCTATGTTTTTGTTTTAGTTTAATAATATTATCCAAGAACTCTACCAATCCTGGTAAACTTAATAGACTAATAGTCATCATTATATTAATACTCTTATAATTTGCTTCAGTAATAAATGTTTCTATATTATTATACCAGACATCCCACGTAAATCCTCCTCGTACGAGTTCTGAAATTTTGGGAGAACTTTCCGCACTAGTGTACAAATGAAAATCGTCAAACTTATTTGTTGCATTAATAAATTTATCAAGTACACTTGTACTCATACACATATTGGTGTTTACTGCTACACTGAACTTTGGGTTGTCAATTGTATCTATAAACTGCCAAAAGCTAGGACTCATTGTGGGCTCGCCTCCAGTTATCCTCAGCTCTGTCAAATCATCACTCAGTCCACTGTCTAACCATCTAAAGAATGCTTTAGCATAAGGTGTTTGCTCTTTAACAATATTAGCATCAAACTTATATAAGTTGTTGTATGTTTGTCCTTCAGGTGTATCTAACTGATAGCCGCCGTTGCGACTAATATCACTATTCCATGTGCTACTAAATTCACTATTGCAATATGTACACGCTAAGTTACAAAGGTTATCAAAACTAATCTCTACAGTTGTAGGATTTATATGTGTATGCGGACTTGCCTCTGCAATCTTTTTTAGTTGATCATCTGTATATATTTTGCTTTTATAAACTCTATCACTGATTGCACTAGCACTACTGTCTTCTACTTTCCAACAATAGCCACACTCATCAGGCCTACCGCCTTGTAGCATTTCTAGTCTTGCTTGCTTTTTTATTTTTGTATTGTGTAATGCACTAGGATCTTTCTCAATCTCATCTACATCAATACTGTGAGCAGGAGGATGATGGCAGCTACTAGTTCTACCATTGCTTAACCATATTGTACTGTTGTACCATTTAGCTGCACAAAAACCAGGACCAACTTTATTAAGTTTATCTAATAGATCTTTATCCACCTATGTCACCATGCTCACCTGAATGCAACCGCTCTAATGCGTCTTTACATTCAAAGTAAAAGTCTTTCATCTCAGGGAACACACTTAAAAAGTCTGTCTTATTACGTTTGTCCATTTTGTTAATGAACTCATAAAATTTTGAACGAGCCAAGTCAATGTCTTTGCGTTTTTTATCTGAGTTAGCTGGATTAAAATTTGTCCTGCTGTATACAATCCTACGCAACTTTGCAATTTCAAACTCCTCAAACCCTTTGTTCAAAGTCCAAGGCAATTGGCTTTTTTGGGTCAGCATGTACTCATAAGTTGGTAATAGAAATTTATTTACTAAATCTGTAGTACAGAACTTTGCATCCAAAAATACTGGATGCCTCAAGTATGGAATGTCAATTGCAGCCGCTACTTGGTCGCCGTGCTTCCAACTATTATTTTCAACCAAGAGTTCACTTTTAAATCCATTCTTGTGTATTGATTCAACATAATCTTTTCCTGCCAAGGATGCGGCTGGATTAAAATTATATTTTTCTCTTAGTTCTAAATGCCATTCAAGTAACCTATGAAAACTAGTAATACTTAGAATATTAAATGTACACATGATTATTGATCGTATGTTGGGCATAGATACTAATTGTTCGTATCTAGTTTTCCATAGTTCAAAATTTAATCCTGTGCGAGCATACTCAGCTCTCTTGCCCCAACCTTCAACACTTGTGTACACTGTTAAGTTTTTAATATTATTACTATCTTTAAGTTGTATTGCTAAATCAATAAATTTATCCCACAGTTTGTCTGGCACACTTAGATTAGTATTAATACTAATCTCAAGATCAGGTCTTGGGTTTTCAATTAAGTCCTCTAACACTTTAAATGTGTCTTTACTCATTAAGGGTTCGCCGCCAGTAATACGAAATACTTTAAGATTCTTTTGTAATTCTGGCCACCATTCCCAGAAAGCATCTACATATGGATTAACGTCACGATTTTTAAAGACTTCTAAATCTTGTTGCCATCCTTGCGCCCAATCTTCTTCAGTGGTTCCCTCTAACAATTTAACTGGACCATTTTGTTTTATTTCTTCATACCACTTGCTACTAGCATCAGGACCACAGTATAAACATTTCATATTGCATACATTACTAAAACTTACTTCTAAATATGTTGGAGTTACATCTTCATCACCTTTTAGTTTTACAATATCCTCATGGCTCTTTATTGCCCAATGCTCCATACTTTTACTTGGCCTGTCGCTGATGCTTCCACTGTCTTCCATTCTCCAACAGTAGTCACATTCTTTTGGACGCTCGCCTTTAAGCATGGCTTTGCGTTGTTCTTTTTTAAATTTTGTATTATGTAATGCGGTTGGATTGTCTTTTAATTCTTCTAATGGAATTTTATGTGTAGAGGGATGGTGACAACTGTGTGTCATACCAGTACCCAAATGCATTGTTACTTGATTCCATTTTGCAAGACAGAAACCTTTTCCAGTCGTATCCAACAAATCTCTCATTAAAGTATGATTGATATCGTTTGTACGGCGATTACCGTTTGTATCTTTATCCCAATCTATATCGCCGACTTTTTTCATAATTGTTCCTATAAGTTACCTTCTTGTCTTAACTTAGCACGTATTTTTGTTGCACTGATATCGTGTATGTCTTTTCCTAAGTCATGTTCTGTAAATGTATATCCTACACCACGCCCATAACTAATGTCTACAATATTTGGTACATTAATAATATTGTATTCTCTTCGATACTCGTATCCTTCTTCAGCTAAGGCTTGGATAATATTTTCACGCACTGATGTCATATCAAATGGATTGTCGTCCTGTATAGCTGTACGACCTCCACTAACATCTTCTCCTACGATACCACCAACATTACGTATCATAATACATACTTGTCCTATATCAGCAAGAGCTCGTTTAAATAACTCTGTATGTCCAGCATGCCAAGGCTGCCAACGACCTAGCATTTGTGCTGTTGGCTTAGTACTATCAAACATCATTAATCTCCATCCAACGTTTTACTACGGGCATCAGTTGTTCGTGTGCGTTATTAAACCATTTCTCAATATGATAATCTACTTGCTCAGGAGGCTCAAACAAATCATTTGTATCTTCATATCTGCCTCGAGAAATAGTATCCATCCATACTGTAAAGTCTGGATTAAAATTAGTTCTTGCTTCTTCTGTGGGAGCAATAAAATCACATACTGCAATCTTACCTGCCATAACTACACCATCTGCTAAATGTTTCATACGCATTGATTGTCTAATACGACCAGACAAACTAAAGTCCCAATCATCATAACTCGTTCTTACTACGTCAGCATTAATATGTACACCGCCTACCAATTCTGCAAATGGTTTTGCTAGTGTAGTCTTGCCACTGCCTGGCAATCCAAAAATTAATATTTTCATTCCAATGTATCTTCGACCTGATCCTCACGTACCTGTGCGCCCAAGCGGCTAGGATTAACATATACTTCTTTAAAGAATCTACTTCCCTCAATTCCTAAATCTGCAATAGGAAGTCTGAGATCTCTTCGCAAATCTATACCAAGCTGATTACTTTTTTGTAATACGGCATCATAATTCCAACGCATGCCAGTACGCTTACAAAGTTGGTCGTCGTTGTCTTGAAATTGCGGTAGTACTTCAGTTTCAAAATAGTTAGTAAGCCATTTAAAGTCTCTAACATTTTTCCAGTCCCAAGTATCTCTGAGTACATTTGTCATATGGCAACCTAAACGTGCGCCATACACTGCCCATATGCCATTCTCACTATCATCTCCAACACTCATCCAAGTAAGTAACCTTTTAAAGTTTTTAGGATGTACTTGGGTTGCTAGTTGATAAGGATCAATAACATCTCCATCTACTAGTCCCATTTTAACACCTTCACGGAAACCAGCACGCCAGGCTTGTAATGGGCTACCATTATTCATAACATCGCAATAGATATTATTCATTTGTACATAATTAATGTTCCAACAAAAGTCTACTTGCGCTCTGGGATCATCTGAAGGTGCATTCTCATGTGTCTGCATTCCATACACAACAGGCTTTGGCCAACACTTAATTCCGCCGTTGCCGTATACTAATCCATTAATAGTATTTTTGCCTGCCCAACTAACAACATCTGTATCTTTGATCTTGCTCATATCTATTTCTGTACTAAAGAAATCTTGCCTTACAATATTATCAGCATCAACAGTAATAAATCTATCTGTATCTGCCATATCTGCCGCCGCTTTGTGCGCTGCATCGCTCCCCTCAACCCCGTGGCTACGTTTTGCCCAAGGGCATTTGTCTTGTAGGTCAGCAAAGTTTTCATCTGCATTTGGTTCGTCAAAGGAAATGTAAACAATATCAAATTCGTTGATACTAGTCATTTGTGTCATTTTTTGTCTCCATGTGGTAATGTATTCTTATTTTAGAATTTTTAAATGTAATTAACGGACTCTCCGGCCAAAATGACGGAGCCTTAAATATAATATCCTTATTACTGCATATGTCCTTAGCATCCAAAGTAATTGTTCCTATGTAATAGTCTATACTATTATTACAAATATGCAATATTAATTTCTTCTTTTTAAAGAAATAAAGTTGCTGTGTGGTTAAATTGGATCTAATAACAATATTTCCATTAAGTACTTGTATATTTATTTCAGCATCAGTGTCGCTATTTTCAACCAAACTAGCACGTTGTATATTTGTTATAGGTATATCAGTTGGTGTATCGTTTAAGCTAGTGCTTACAAAATCCATACTATACTTTTCAAAGTAAGGCTTGGTATATAAACTAATATCTGTCCAGTCAAGTGTTGCAGTGATATCATTTCCTATTTCAGCAATAGTGTAGCCACGTATAATTAATTCTTCTGAATCTAGATTTACAATCTTTATTAAACAATCAGGATTATTTTTTTTAGTTAAGTATAAATCAA
>Ga0181402_1000465_pt1 | contig 15176 bp, 8 predicted proteins | sample 25SPOviralmetaG_FD_130131 | JGI IMG/M metagenome (GOLD analysis project Ga0181402, IMG submission 130131) | Marine viral communities from the oligotrophic San Pedro Time Series (SPOT) site, San Pedro Channel, CA, USA - 25 SPOT_SRF_2011-08-17 | ecosystem: Environmental > Aquatic > Marine > Strait...
CCGAAATTAAAATGTGGATAACGAACAGGAAATCCACCATAAGCCGCAATCTCTACAATTTCATCTGCATCAAATTCTTCAATGCACAACGGATACGGATCAAGTCCATTATCATAACACGCCTTTAAACATTCAGGTATAAGAGCTGCCAACTCTTGACACACCCCTTCGTTTAAACTATCTACTTCCCATGCAATTCCCATAATATTAAAAAGGTACTTCTTCTTCCGCAGGAGTTAATAATTTTTTAAGTGATTTTAAAACATCACTTCTGTCATCTAGAGAGGATGTTACAATTTTTTTTGAGTTAAGTTCTCCTGTTGATAACTTTGATTCAATGTGTGGTAAAAATGTTGCCCAACTTCTAATTGCCTTTACCTCTGTAATTCCTATTAAGTTAGAGTATTTTTGCATCTTTTTTAGATAATTCACGCAAACTTCATTGTCACTTCCAAAATTTTCACCGTCACTTAAATAGAAAACATAAATATTCCATTCATCTAATGGGTATGCTTTTTCTACTATATCATCAACTAAATGAAATGCAGAACTTATTTGCGTTCCTCCTCCACTTTTGTACTTGTAAAACTTTTCTTGATCAACTTCCTGTGCATGGTGGTCGTGGACTATATACTTCACTTGAGTTTCTTTGTAGAATCTTTGAACCCAATTATCAAGATACCAACACAACTCTCTCACGATTTCTCGTTTTTGCTCGTCCATGCTTGCTGATATATCAGACACAAAAAATATAACTGCATTTGTATCGGGATTTTCAACAGAACTCCAACTTCTAAATTCTTTATCATCTTTAATGGGATAGAAGTTTGATAAATCAGATGGGTCGTATTCTTCCGATGAAATCAATCGTTTGAACGCATTTTTAAGTGTTTTTCTTTTATGCAGTAAACTATTGTTTCCTACTTTTGCGATACGATTCCACTTAATTTTTTCTTTGATCATTTCACCGTTTTCTTTCGGAAGTAAGTTAGGCAATTTTAATTCTTCACCTATCATGTCAAAATAAGTGTCCATACTAATCCCTACATCAATTTCGTGACCATCTCCTTCTCCTTCACCACCTTCACCTGGTTGACCACCTTGACCCTGTCCTTGTGGAGGTCCTTCTCCAACTTCATCACCCACTTCTGCTTGTCCGTTGCCAATCCCACTTCCATCGGAAGGTTGACCATACCGAAAACTTGGTAATTCAACATGAGGTACTTTTACCACTACGAAATCTTTACCACGTCGTGTAAGTCTTTGTCCTGATTTTATGTGGTTTTTAAGTTTATCTGACACATTCCCCTTGACGATATCACGATACTCTTTATGATCTTCTCTAACTCTACGAGATGGCATATTTATAGATTCCGTTGGGTATTAATCTTCGTCTTCGTCTGCATCACCTCTTGCAAATATACTTCCCACATATGTAAGAACATCGGATGCACTATCTTCGTCATATCCAAACGAAGTAATAAGACGTTGCTTCAAAGCATCAATCTTTTCAAGAAGTTCTTTGTCAACAACCGTTGCAGTATCTTGTGCAAGAGCAGATAACTTGATGCTATCTTTGGTATCTTCAAACAACTTCTTTTCTAGTGCTTTGTATAACTGCTCGTTAGAGTCGTATTTGAACTCTTTACCCTTAGCGGCAAGTCCACCCATGTAGTTCATGATTTCTCTACGAAAATCGTCTTTCATGCCTTCGGAAATTCCAATTTTTTCTTCAATACTACGCATAAGTTGCTCATTTGCTGTTTCTTCTTTTCCGGTAACTAAGTTAGTAACCTTCTCATCTTGTATATACGCAACAATGTTATCAATGTAGTTGGTGCAAGTTGCTTTTATTGCTTCTTCACTGCTACTAAGTGCTTGCTGAACTTCTCTTTTTACAATTCTGTCATATTCTTTTTCTACCATCTCAAGTCGTTCCATCATATTCTTTTTGTCATCTTCGTTATTGAATCCACTATAACTTTTAAGTCCTTCTCGGATTTGAGCAAACAACATAAATGGATTCAAACTTTTTGCACCCATTCTAGGATTGACGATTGCGTTGGAAAACTGATTCTGAATAAATCTTGCAGAAACTCCACCATATAATCCTTCTTTTGGAGATTCTTCTTGCATTTCTTTTACGTGTTCATCTGTGAATCCGTGTACACTTTGACCATTGTAAAGTTTTGCTTTCTGAACAATACCCATATCTTGTTTAGAACTTTCTTCTAACCGACTTACAACTGCAAATAACGCAGCCAAGTAAGTTGTATGAGGAGCAATATGCTTGTTTACAGTACCAGTATTGTAGAAGTGGTCGTAAATTTTCTTTTCTTCGTCAATCTTGAGAAGATATGGAATATCAATTTTTATGGTTCTGTCACGAAGTGCTTCCATGAACTTATTGTTGGTTAACTTTTCAAACTCAGCATTATTGGTGTGGCCAAGAATAACTTCATCAATTGGTACTTGATTGAAACGTCGTGGTTTAACACGATGCTCTTGAGTTGCTCCAAGAAGATCATATAGAAACTCAGTTTGTAACTTGAGAATTTCTTGAAATTCAATAAGTCCACGATTAGCAACCAAAAACTCACCATCAAAATCAAATGCACGTGGATCACTTTCACTTCCATATTCTGCCAACTTACGATAATTGATGTCACCTGTGAGTTCAGTTGCATCTTGTGATTTTTCATCTTTTGGTTGGAAAGTACCAATTCCTATGCGATTTTTTTCCGATAGTGCCACACGTCTTACTACAACATGATCAAGCACTTTTCTGTAATCACCGTTATGAAGTTCCATTAATTGGTCGTAGTAAAATTCGTTTACTGGATTTAATGCCCCATCTAATTTTATACGATATGCATCATCGTCAAGTGATTCATTAATTTTAGATATAATTGAATCTTTTATATCATCAGGTAATAACTTAAGTGGTTCTTCATTCATTGGACACGGAACGAGTTTTTCATTTCCATCTTTGTCAGTTAATTTCCAACTAAAAGAATATAATGCACCTGATTCAGTTTTCGTATATGCCTCAAGACCTTTTTTCAGAGCAGTTACAATTGTAGACTTACTACTACCAACTGGACCATGTAGTAGAATTACTCGTCTTTCAGGACCATAGTGCCTACTTGCACTTTTAAGAATGTCCATGAACTCCATTAAATTTTCTTCTAGTCCATAAATTGAAATATCGCCGAGACCTTCGAAGAACTTGTATCTTACATATGTTCGTTTACAATAAACAGATTCTTTTGTGCCGTGTGACATTACCATGTCATACAATCTTTGATATGAATTTCGTGCAATCGTTGGGGTTTTTTCCACCATGTTAACATAGTCCCAAAATGATCCAGTCCAATTTAAGGTTTCATAAGACTCAACTGCATCTTTATTTTCAGATTTAATTAAAAACTCAAGACTATCTTTGTTTTTGCCTTCTTTTTTTTCTTCATATCTTTTTTTATTTTCCATAACCATTACCTTATATTTTTTTTGTTAGTGAGTCAAATGTTTTTATCAAATTTTTTGAATTTTAAACAATTTTGTATCTAATTTACGTATGTTTCCAGTTGGAGACGTTAGTAGTATGCAATTACGATATTTATTCCAGTCAACTTGAAATTTTAAATCAAGAATTCCGTTATTTAAATACTTTATTAGCATATTGAGTGAATTTATTGTGTATATTGTGTTTGAATCTTTTTTTCTATGAACGCTTATAGTGTTTTCATAAAAATTACTTTTATTAAGTAAAGCAGAATTTATATTGTATGTCAAATAAATCTCATCAAGATTGTCTTTATTTTGCAAAATATACACATTCCCAAATAAAATATCATAAAAGTTTGAAACTTCCGAAACAACATTATCGTAATTTTTAATATCTGTAAATGTACATAGAAGTTGTGTTTTCATTAATAATAACCTTTTTATTTGGATGTGTATCCATAAATATATATTAAAATACTCAAACTTGAATTTCCGATAAATCATTGTAACTACTTCCCACATATAATTTTACTGGAAATTGTTTATCTGTATTCATTATATTAATAATATCTTTTATTTTATCGAACTCACTTTTGTGCATATCAAACAGAAACGCATCGTATGTATACAAAGGTAATTTTATTTGTGTATCGTTGATATAAGATAATATATTTGATAATACCCTACAATTTCTTTCTGTTTCTGCGGCTTGTAGTAAATAGTTAAACACTTTATATTCGTTTGGTTTAGATTCAAATATGTCACAATGAATTTTTCTATTGTATATCCAAGTTTCAACATACCGATTTTTTTCGTAAAACTTCTTAACTTCCATAACATATTCGTGTATTGCCCTCATAAAAGGAACATTATCAATTATATCTTTTGTTATACCACCAAATATTAAATTAAATGTAATTTTTTTTGATAGTTCGTATTCTTCGTCTGTTAATGTTTTCTTTCCGTGGTATAATTTACCAAGATATGTGTGTAGTGAGTCATGTGGAAGTTTATAGTTGATGTGATTTGCGAATAATCTAAGATGATAACTTTCATAGTCAACCATTACCATTGCACCATCATTACCATACCTACTAACATAATCACTACGATCTCCTTGTTTTTTGTTAAGTGCAAGAAAGTTTATATTATTGTATCTATTACTTGGACGTGTAGTTGGAGTAAACATATTATATTGTGTAAAAATCAATTTATTTTGAGTTTTAGAAAATATTCTACTTGTTTCTAATTTTCCAAGAACACCACTTAAATCATTTATCAAATTGTTAGTTTGTTCATCATGCAAATTTAAATTTAAAGTTTCAAAGGTATCGTTGAAAACTTTAAGAAGTGACATAATTGGAACAGATTTAATACTTTTGCATCTTGGTACTTCAATATCAACCTTAGTTTTATTTCTATAATAAGTATGAAGTGCAATATCTATTGAATTATTAAACTCTACAATATGACTAACATCTTTTTTATTTAAAATAAGTTTTCTACATTTACTCTTGGCAATTTTTAATAGAATTTTACTTGATATGTTTATACAATCAGGATGAGAAAATGATACTGCGTATGAATTGTGTGTACGCACATTCTTCAACATTAATAGCATAGGGGTTGAATCAATTGGATGACTTGTTAAATTCTCTGCAAATAAATGAACGAAAAAAGACTCATCACTGTTCAATGCACACTCAAGTTGTTCGTATTGATTTGGAGTTTCTATGAATTGCATATGTCATCTATAATACAAAACAAGTTTATATTTGTCAATCTTAGTTTTTATAAAATTGAGTAACTGACGTAATTTTATTTTTGACTCCTCGTAGTATTTTTTCCATTTTATTGAGAATTTCTGTATTATGTTCAATTACACCAATTTCTTTTTTTATGTTTCCTTCGTAAATAGTATTAAGTGATCCGGAAATTTTCCATTTAAATTTAATTACTCTGTAAAAATAAGACGATGACAATGTTCTGAATTGAGAAATATCGATTTCAGTTATTCGTGAATTTTCATCACTTTTCTTTCTTGCGAAGTATCTTGTTATGTAATTAGATTCATAGTCATCACTTGTAACATCAACTTGCACATCCTCAGGTGATTCTGATAAATCACTATAATTTATCTTTAGTTGTGTTTGAAGCAGTGCAGAATATTTAACATTCAAATTTATATTTTCAGTATATTCACTTTCCTTCATTTGAATTTGGTCTCATTATTGCTTTTATTGTAGTTTCCCAATCACCGATTGATATATTGTGATCAATTGCAGTTATTTGCCACAACCCATTCATAAACCAATGAGTTGGTATTCCTGTACAATTAAATGCGTCAAGCATTCTTAATCCTTCTATTCCATCTATAGTTAATGTCATTTCACACCCATCAATTGGTTGATTGTATCCTTTTATAGAATTTTCCGGAATCATGTCACTTGTCATAGATTCTTTTACTCGGTCTTTATCTGTATCTACACATTGTATATCAAGAGTTTCATCCGGAGTCCAAAAGTCATCTCTAGTAATAATTGGAATTATAAAAAACTTGGGGTCTTCATTATTTGCGTCTTCTTCTTCTTTTTCCTTTGCATCTTTGGTTACTCCGGGTATAACTTTTATACCAGATACTTGTTTTAAAATCCTGTCATCTTTTTCTCTTTGATAAAATGCAACTTGTGCATCATCGTGTCTGTCATAAACTACCATTGACTTAAGTTCCGCGGGTACTTGTATATCCAAATCTAGATTACGAACTATACTATTTTTTTGATGAGCACGAAAAATATATGCTTTGTTATCACGTTTTACATTTTCCACTGTTTTTTGACCATAATATTTCATATCCCGTATGGTAAGCTTAGTTTCATTTTGATTGTTAGAATCAAGTGGAACTATCTTAAAGTCCCATATGTCACAACAAGCAGTTGATATTTTTTTTAATATGGCATCAAGAATTGAGACAATTGTTTTATTATTTTTTACTGCATCTTTGATCACTTTTGTATTTACATATAAATCTCGTATTCTACCACTCATTCCTGATGTACCATGTTTAAAATCTGGAAAGGAATGAACTGCTGAGTCTGTATTAGAACCCACCTGAGCCTTTGTAAGAATTGAGTGTAAATTATCACGATTACTTTGTGATGTATTGTTATTCAATGCACTCGTTGCTTTGTAAAGTTCGTTTACACGTGCATCTACTTCAGATTGATTTGCATTTCCAAAAGTATTTTGTGACATTAAAGTAGATGTGTTTGTATTACTATAAAAAATTTGCGAAATCGCACCTTCTTCGTTTTTATTTTTATTGTTTCTACGAGGAGCAACTGCGTTTGGTATTAATAATACACTTCCATCTGTTGATTTAATATTTGGATGTGCTACGCATCTACTATTTTCTATTTGAAATTCGTATAAATCTAATTTATTTTCAACTTCTCTTGAAAAAAACTTGTTGATGATCTGAGTTAACATCCACACCGTAATAAACTTATCTTCGTTGTCACCTGCATGATACTTGTTCACTGCATCTTTTGCACTCGGTGCATACGCATGACAATAAGAACTAAATTGTTCAAGTATATATCTTCTATCTTCACGACCTTCGTCATAAGACTCACTTAATGTAGTGATACTTTTTCCATTTTGACCACTTGCCCAGGCCTGCACTATGTCTTCAAATTCATCGTCCATGAATGATTGAAAATTTGACATACGAGTTTCATTTTCCGTGTCGTCTGCGATTTTTTTGTTTTGTGCTTTGGTTGCATCGTTTGTCATCATCTTTGCAATCTGTGCCATACTTGTCAATTCCACAGAGCAATCGTATCCACCATCCTGTCGCAGTGAATAACTATAATTGCTTACCATTCCAAGTGAAAAACTATAATTTCCTTTTCCGGATTTCATTTTCTCATGACAAATGTGACCATCTTGAAACAATCCGATCAAACCAGTTGGTCTTTTTTTAATCTTTCCTTCTCCGTGTGTATTTGTTAGTGGTGATCGATTTTCATTTCTTCGTCTCTCATTAACCACTCTAAGTTGACTTGGATCAAGTTCACCATTTTTTCCACGTGCCATTTCATAGTTACCTGATCCAGATGCAACCTCATGTGATGATGTGAAGTGCTTTCCAGAAGAACCTACATTTTTTAAGTCAATCAATGCATCACGTGGAAAGTTGTTCCAACCGAACTCTACAAGTGCAGTTACACCAACTGTAAAGAAATAAGGTTGTAGGTAGTCTAACTGAGAACGACTCCAACACACAAACTCTATTGTAGTTTTTCTTTCTCCTGTTGCAATTCCTGAATATTCAACTTTTATATTAAGAACTCCTGGTGGTGGACGATGTTTAAAATCTGCTTCTTCTACTTCATGTGGATTTCCCTCTGCATCAAATCCGATTACATTTTTTTTAGTTTTTGATGGATCTTTCGAAAATCCATATGCGTCTTGAAATCCTTCTACACCATGCATTACGAATCCTTCGTGTTTTGGTATTCCTATACCATTCTCTTTAGTAGTTGCATTTGAAACGAATCTACCCCATGATGTTTTCGGCCCACGATAGATTGTATCCACATAATCATTTTCAAGAAATCCACTTTTACCTTTACCAAAATCGTCACTTCCAAACTTAGTTGATGCATGAGTGCCTTTATCCTGTGTACCTGTCATTTTTCCAGGATAATGCATACCAAAATTCTTTTCTCTACGCATAAATTCAGCTCTGACATAGTTTTGGATATGAGTTATATCTACTCCCGTTGCACCATTTTCCCAGTCAGGTGAGTTTAAATCAATATCATTATCTGAAACCAATAAGGGTTCGTAGTTTAATAGTTGTATTTCAGCATCTGCCGCCGTTGCGTATTGGGGTGCAATTTTTCCAGTAGATTTTTTCTTGACATCATCGTTCTCGGTTGGGTCTCCGAATAATCCTCCAAACGGACTATTTTTTTTATTATCAGACAATGCACCCAACCCACCTCCACCGAGTAAACTACTTGCCGTTTTTAAACCACTTGATATATTCATAACCTTAGTTGTTTATTTTATTATGATCTAGTATGATTTCACTTATTTCGGTTGGAATTCTTACTTGTGTACCAGGTCGTACAAACATAGTTCCTTTTATACCATTTGCACTTGCAATTACCCACCAATATCTAGGATTATTATAAAATTTGTTCGCAAGGTGATCGAGTCTTGTTTTCTCCACCATTACAATAAACACATCAGACTCACGATTTCTTATTTTATTTAATAGTGTGGTTTCTAGAACTTCTTTTTTATCTTCACGAAATTTTGTTTTTACTTTTGCATATCTCATATTTTTTATATACCTCCTGATATAGGAATGTTTATCGGTATTGACGGTTTATTTTCATTACAATCAAAACAATCAGAATACACCGAAATGGAATTTGATACGATTTCACTTTGATCATTATGCGAAGCATCATATTTTCCATGCAAATATCCCAGTTTAAATAATTCATCTTTGAAATAATCTGAATAAACTGAACCCAATTCTTTCATTGCAGATTCTGGTAAAGTCATTTGTACTAAAAATTTATAACAACCATCCATTTTTCCCTGAGATACTCCTGAGAATTTCCAATCATCTATTGTAACTACATCTCCATTGTTAGTTGACCACAACTGATCGGTTTGCATAATACCTACTTGTGGTCTATTTGTATTACCAGGTACCCCACAATACTCAATTGCAACCCAATGAATATCTGTTTCGTTTGTAATTGATGTGGGAGTTGGTGGAATCGAGATATTATTAGTTGCAGATTCATTGTCAGGTGTTGAAATGTCTTGATTATTTTTATCTTTTTGACGTTGAATTGCATCTTGTTCTCTTTGTCTTTCCTGCTCTTCCCTTTGTTGTAACTCTGTTCTTTGTGGAGGTTCTGTATATTCCTGTGTATCGTAGTCTTCTGTGCTTTTGTAATGAATCAGTTGTTCGTTGAACGGTCCATTTTTATTAAATTTGGTGGCATCCTTTCTAACATAGTGTGCCACTCCGTCTTCTGTGTTGTGTCCGAAATGTCTTTGTTTTGTACGTGGTGCGTTCTTTTCAAGTAAAGTCATACTAATTGTTATTTCACATGACATGGGGTATCTTGCAACTTTTGCATTTCTCTGTATACTTTGGTTTAAGTAACGATAATCAGACAAACTATGATCCTCGTTATTTAATGTTTCCCAGTTAGACTCAGGTATTGTCAACCCAACAGATTTTATCAAAACTGGTTGTTCAAGGTAAATATCTCCCAAATTAAATTCAACAATAGGTGGTATTATAAAAGAAGAATACGTTTCTGAAATTGCTCCATCCTCACCTTCGTTTGTATATCCAGCAGGTCTAGTAAGTCCAACCAAATAATTAATGCGTTGCCACATTGGGTGCAATTCTTCTACATGAGTTGCCATACACTCAAAACTCAAATTAACCGCACGGGTAAATCCTTGGTATACACCAACAACATCAGCACGACCTAGATATTGTGTTTCAACCCAGTTTGCATCGTGTTGATCATCAATAGACTTAATATAACTTCTAAATGGAATAAATTTACGATTTACTAGGTCATGGAAATACAATGGAACAAAATCAAGGTTTCCATATTTTGATGGTAATCTATTTAAATTTTTGTCCGTTCCCTCTACCGAATCAAGAACACTTAGTGCGTTATATCTATCAACTCGTTCTTGATGAAGTCCGTTGTATGTAGGAAGTCTACGATTAATAGTTATTTTATTCAAACTAGTATCCATGTGATCATACTTATCCTCGTATCGTTTACGTTCTCCACTATCAACTATGTTAGTAATTTGATCATGCGTTTTTGTATCATCTACGACTGAATTTGATCCACTGTTATTATTGGCATTTAAATTTTGTAAACTTGTATCATACTGAGATTGAAAATTATTAAAGTTCTTGTCACGCAGGCCTATGTCAAAACCATGTGATTCACCTTTAAATTTATTAAAAGACACGAGTAATTCTTCTTCTTCACGTTTTCTTATTTCATAAACTTCATCAGAACGTTCTTTGACCTGTTTATTTATTTCTGTATTAGTGTCATCCGCTCCGTGGATCGGTCCACTCGTTTCATATTCTTTGAGTGGTTTGTGAACATCACTTGTTTTTCCCTGCTTGTGACCATCATGGTATAAATTTTGCTTGAGTATCGTTTCTAAGTATCCATTTTTGTTTGATCCATCTCTAGGTGCAGTAAAAACAGTAGATGGTCTTTTATCTTGTTGAGCAGCTGCTGGATTTTTTCTTTTTTCTATTTCACGAAATGCATCTTTATCTTCTTTAGTTACATCTGAATCCATTTCTGCATCAAATGGTGTACCAGGTAATGTACCCGGTACTTGTGGTGACACGGGTGCTTTGTCACGTGCAGCGAATGGATCATATGGAATTGCCATATATTTAAATATATAAGAGTATATATTTTTTAATCAGGTTGAACCTTTGCTATGGCAGAACTTACCTTTTTACCATCTAGATTAACAGAAATACCCCCACTCTTCATCAAAGATATAAGTTCTGTTAATTTTTTCTCAATTGTTCCGTCAGGAACTTCACGTGTATCAACAATATTTTTCGTCTCTTGCATATTATTTACAATTGGAGACATTGGTATATTTGAATCAACAGACTGAGCAATTTGCTCTATTTGAATACCTGTTTCAACTTCGTCTGTATTTTCTGCTAGTGAAAATGGATTGAATGCTTCTCCTGGTGCAACTTTGGTGGTTATACTTCCCATAGATGGATCACCGAAGTTTACATTACCACCTTCGTCTTGATTCCAATCAAATACATTCAATGGTTTACCAGGAACTTGTACATTAGAATATGATTTAAAGTTTTCCTCTGCTTTTTCTTTCATCAATCGTTCCATAAAAGAATTCTCCATTTTAAATTTATCAACATCTAACTCATTATGTAATCCGGTTGATTTACTTTCACCCATTTTGATCAATTTATTATTAATTTCTATGTAGGATTGTAAGTCTGCAATTGTGTCTCCCGATGTTGTTCGTTTAAACAATTCATATTTTTCATCAACATTCGGTGCTACTTGATTTTCAACTGGAGGTGATGTAAATATACTTGCAAGTGGAATATTCTGCTTGGCATCTACTTCAAGTTGTTTATTCACATCTGATATGGATATTTTAGACTTAGATGTTTCCGTTGTTACTTGCCCTTCTTGCGAAATACTCGTTTCTTCAACTGCTTTCAATGCTTCTTCGTTTTCGTATTTCAACAAGTCCAGTCCAAACATAGACCTTGACCTATTTGCTCGCATACCAGTAGCATCTCCTCTATATGAATCAAGCATTTCATTTTTAAGTTTACGTTGTTGTTTACCCGTTTCACTTCTTTGCTTTTGCAACTCTTTGAATTTAGAATTTTCCTGTTCATCTTTATATCCAACTACATATGCGTTATTAAAATCCGTTTCCCCACCCATTACCGGTGCAGACATATTTGTTGCTTTCATATTGGCAAGTTGAGCATCAATGGATTTCAATTTGTCTTTGGTGCCTGTATATTCGTTAAATGTATCTTCACCTCCAACTTTGTTCATGAAGTTCGTTCTAAGTTTTTCTTTAAATTGTTGCATCTGTGAAGACTGTGTACTTTTAACTACGGAACTTGTGCTTGGGGACGATGTAGATAGTGATGTAGAAGATGTGGGCAATCCATCTCCAATTCCCATACGAATCATATCTGCTTCTGAATTAACATTTGGAGGTAAGAATCCACCTCCTTCTCCAGAACTACCCACACTCATACCAACTTGTTTCAATGTTTGAAGTTTCTCAACGTTAAGCTTTTCAATATTTTCACACAATGAATATAGTTCTGCATTTATTGCTTTAAGAGATTCAACAACAGGATCACCTACATTTGAAAATGAATTAAGTGCTTCCACAAGTTTACTTGATAGTAATTCAACATTTTGAACTGAACTTGAATCGATAGATCCTGCGAGTTTACTCAAGTCACGTAAACTTTCAGTTAACGATATTTCTTTTATGTTTCCAATTTTACTTAACGCCTCAACGAATCTTACCAACGAAGATCCTGTTTGTCTGAAAAAGTTTCCTATGTCTTTTCCTTCTCCGTCATTAAGATAGTCAGAAAATTGTTCTACTCCCTTACCCAAACTTGTTAGTGTATTACCAAAGTTTGATGATATTCTAATACCTGATAATGAAACAAGTGAATTTGATAATAGTGACATTTGGTTTACGAATGTTGTTGTCATCGTCTCCATTTCATCATCGTTAAGATAGTCTATAAATTCTTCGATTCCATGTCCCAAACTTTTAAGACTTTCACCAAATTGCTCTGTAATCTCGATTCCGGATAATGATTTTAATGCAGTTGAAAGTGAAAGCATTTGACTAGAAAATGTAGTTGTCATAGTTTCCATTTCATTATCATTTAGATAATCAAGAAATTGTTCAATTCCACTACCAAGACTTTTGACCGTTGATCCAAATCCTTCTGATATTTGTAGTCCTGACAACGATGATATTGCAGTTCCGAGTGATTTCATTTGTGATGCAAATTTGTCAGTAACTGTACTTAATTCTCCATCGTCTAAATAATCTATAAATTCTTCCAATCCCTCACCGAAATTTTCTAATGTATCACCGATATTCGATTTTATGTTAAGAGATGAGAATTTAGTAAGTGCAGAGCCTAAATTTGAAAGGTTTTTACCTAAACTCGAACTCACCTTTGCTAAATCAGCATCATCCATATAATCAATAAAGTCTTCAAGACCTTCTCCGAAGTCTTCTAGTTTATCACCAATGTCAGATTGTATGTTTAGTGTGCTAAATGTATTTAATGCGTTACCAAGTGCAGATAAATTAGATGCTAAACTTCCACTTACTTCTGCTAAATCAGCATCATCCATATAATCAATAAAGTCTTCAAGACCTTCACCGAAGTCTTCTAGTTTATCACCAATGTCAGATTGAATACTCAACGTGCTAAAAGTTTTTAGTGCGTTGCCAAGATCAGTTAAATTTTTTGACAAACTTGAACTTACTTCTGCTAAATCAGCATCATCCATATAATCAATAAAGTCTTCGAGTCCTTCACCAAAGTCATCAAGTTTATCACCAAGATCCCCTTGTACATCTAAATTACTAAACGAACCAAGTGCTTTACCTAAACTGCTAAGATTTTCAACAAAACTTCCCGTAACCACATCAAACTCTCCATCGTTTAGGTAATCAAGAAAATCTTCCAATCCACTTCCAAGATCGGTCAATCCCACACCCCAACCTTCGGGCATTTTAATACCACTTAATGGCTTTAGTGAATCTGCTAGTTTGGGAAGTGCATTTGTGAGTTTATCTATATTATCCAACTCACCGTCATTTAAGTAATCGGTGAGTTGTTCTATTCCATATGCCATGCTTTTGAGAGCAGGACCAACTTCACCCTCAAATTTCAATCCGGACAATGAATTAAGTGGTCGTATTAATTTATCGAGTGAAGATGCCAGTTTATCCACACCTTTCATTTCACCATCATCAAGATAATCAAGAAACTCTTCGATTCCATCTCCCATTTCTTTCAATCCATCGTAAATTTCCTCACCCATATCCTCGGACAATTTTAAATTTGCAAGTTTTGTCAAAGAATTTACTAATGTCTCCAATGCAGGTCCGGCAGTTCTCATTGCCTTTTCCACTCCCATCACAGAACCGGCTACCATTTTCAGTGCAGATGTTCCTCGTTGAACTGCGGGTAATATTCTTCCAATCTGTGAAAACGATTCACCAAGTGCGATGATTGTTTCAACTTGTTCCATATTGATCATTGTAAGTGCCATAGCAAGACGTGCCATTGAATATGAAATTAAATCTAGTATACCAAGAGTATCATCAGAAATTGTAGAAAACTCATTAAGTTGATTTACCATTTTCTTTAATGGTGATTGTGCTACGTCTTGACCCTGCGTTGCTTTTGGTTTTTCTTCACTATCGTCACCACCAAACATACTGCTGAATCCTGAGAATATACTACTAGCAAAACCTTCGGGTTCCTTTGCCTTTGGTTGGTCACCTAATAACGATGACATCAGTTCTGGCATCACGGTTTTTAATTGTTGCAATGGGGAAATGTCTACATTTGCTATTTGATTTAAACCACTTGCAACTGCCTCAAGACCCACACCCAATAAAAATGCCTGATCGGCAAAGTTAAATAATTCCATTAAAGGAGCAAATGTATCTGTTATAGGAATTTCCTCAGTATCCTTCATCGGATTTAATGAATCTATAAATCCAGATGCAGTATTTTTAATTGATCCTAATATAGTTGCATCTTCACTTCCTGAAAATGCGTTTCTTAAATTACGAATTGACTCTGATACTGCGTCTAATGAATCCGTGTCAAGTTTGCTAAGAATTGTAGTTCCAATTGCCAACTTCTCGATTCCATATCCAAGTCCCACAAAATCTTTTGCATAAGGTGCAAGTTTCATTATCTCATCAAATGGTCCTTTTGATGCTTCTTCCGATGCATCTCTAAATGGATTTATTGCATTAACAAAGTCTGTTCCCATATTTGCAATCGA
>Ga0181402_1000466_pt1 | contig 15175 bp, 18 predicted proteins | sample 25SPOviralmetaG_FD_130131 | JGI IMG/M metagenome (GOLD analysis project Ga0181402, IMG submission 130131) | Marine viral communities from the oligotrophic San Pedro Time Series (SPOT) site, San Pedro Channel, CA, USA - 25 SPOT_SRF_2011-08-17 | ecosystem: Environmental > Aquatic > Marine > Strait...
CTCTCTGTGGACTATCAGTACCTATACCTACGTTTCCTGATGAGTCTATACGCATACGTTCTGTAGAGTTTGTGCCTAATGCAAGCGTATTACTAGCAGGTCTAAACATAAACGCACCTGCTGAAGGAGTTCCGCTTGAGTTAGCTGTAATCAAATAAGCATCTCTTGTGGCAATCAAGCCATCTACGTCTAACGCATAAGCAGGACTACTAGTACCTATACCTACGTTGCCATTAGCCTTAACTCTCATAGCTTCAGTAGAATTAGGACTAAATGCTAAATAGGAACCACCACCTGCCGCTTCAATCTCAAATGAACCTACAATACCTGTGCCGAATGAAGAACGTGCCTTAACGCCTGTAGCTGTTGTTGATAGCTGTAAACTTGGATTGTTTGTTCCATCTTGAGTTACAAACCTAGCCAAAGTTCCAACGTCTGCTCTTGAAATATGTAGCTTTTCTGCAGGACTAGCAGTACCTATACCTACGTTTCCTGATGAGTCAATACGCATACGTTCAGTAGCAACCGTATCAAAAGACATATAATTATTATCGTGATGATATTCAATAGTACCTATAGCTGACGCTGAATTATCAGCAAAGAATATTTTAGACTCACCAGAATCAACAGAATCAAGGCGTAAAACAGAATTACCTACTGTGCTGTGTATTCTTGCTTGGGCTGTGCTTGCCTCAATGTCTAACTCATAAGCAGGACTAGCAGTACCTATACCTACTTTGCCCTCAGACACATCAACGAACAGTGTGTTAGTATTGACAGCTACGTCAGCACTAAAGTTTACCACACCAGTAAATGTGTCACCCGCTGTGTCAGCCTTAGTTGCTATCGCTGTTTGTATGTTTGTAAATTCAGTTGTAAACTCAGAGCCTTTAATTACCTTACCCGCGTTGCCTGAAGGAAGACTATCTTTTGCTCCAAAGTTAGTTGTTATAGTATAATCAGTCATTAAATTAATCTCCCTAGAAGAGCGTGTACGTCTATTTGTTGTATTGAATAAGGTGCGCCATCAATGGTTGACTCAATGCCTATAGTTACTACATTACCACTACCGCTTGTATTAACCGAAGGACGCTGTATGTCTGTACCTACTGTAAATTTACCTATGTTAAACTCATCTACGTTAAACTCAGATATAGGTGTATTAGATAAAGCCGTGCTAAAAGGTTTCTTAATAAACCCACCATCGTAGTCATAACCCCAAGCTAATGTAGTGTTGGAAGCTACGTTACCAATAACTGTAATGTTAAACTTTTTAAGAAACTTAAGGTTAGTGGAGTTACCAAAGTTTAGTGGATTACTGTAGTAAGACATCAAATAAGAACTACCATTATCCTGATAGCCTTCATACTTAAATATACCGTCTTCTCTACCAATGTAAATACTACCGTCCTGTAGTAAAGCCAAACTACGTGGATTAACACTAGACCATGTAGTCACTCTGTTAGCACCATCAGGTAAAGCAGTACGCATATCAAAGCAGTATATAGTTTGACTGTCTTGTAAAGACAATAAGTAAAATGCTTCATCGGCACTATACAAAGACTTAATAGGATTTAGTTGCGCTCTAACTAAAATAGTCAACTCATTACGGACATTGTTACTAATGTCACGCATAGGCATTGACTTTTCTTGTACAGTACGACCAAAGCTACGTACACCGTCTTCAGACAAGAATATAATGTCAGTACCTGTGTGTTGTACGGAATCTCTAGCAATGCAACCTACACCTTCTACAGTGTCGTGTAGTTTAAAATCAGTAGTTGTAGTAGTGTCAGCACCAGAGTAAACAATAATTGAACGCTTACAGAATATAATTAAGAAGTTATTAAATACAGACAAAGCAACAACTTCATCACTGCTGTTAGGAAATACATTAGTAAGGTCTAGTGAACCTGATGCACCGCCATGCCAGTTAGTACCAATAAGGGTGTCAGACCAATATACAGTGTGTTTATTGCCTGATACATCAGCCGCCCACAGTTTACCAAACCCACCTATAACTTCATTAGCTTCAGGAGCATAGTGTGAGCCATCTACTACTTCTACAAGAGTAAGGCTACCTGCTGTGCTTTTTAATGCTTTATGACCACGTTGGAAGAAATAAACGTCATTGTTAAATGTAACTATCTTCCAGTTATTAGCTGATATAGTATATCCCACAGGAAGCGTCACAGGCGTTATTGTTGTAGTACCTGAGAATATTTTATTGTTACCCGCAGAAAATACTATTTTAGTACCGTCCCGTTTAACGTACTCATGTACAGCCTCTATGCCTCTACTAGAACCTAACTGTGTAGCCGTACTAGAATCAGTAGATACTTCCGTATAACCCTTACGTGCGCCTATACGCCCATATTCGTCAATAATACAGTTACTAGCGGTAGCCGCAAAGGACTGGTCAAGAGATATAGGTGAATCCTGACTGTTAATCCCCGCAAATCCTGGGGCTTGTACTGTAATGTTCTGTAATTGTTGTGCCATTAGCAAGGTGTCCATACAGTTTCAGAAGGGAATCTAGCGGCATCAAACGCTACTGCATCTGCTAACGTAGTGTCCGCTAGGGCAAATAATTCCTGTGCTGAAGTACCGCCTGTTTCTCCACGCTCACGTGAAGCTAAGGCTACTGCGTACTGTACAACTGGTGATGAAGGTACAACTAGTTTATCTGCGTCAAGAGTAAATGCGTCTGCTCTGTCTACAATGTTAAATCGTAATGTATACGCTTTGTCAGGCTTAGGGTATAAGTCAACCAAAGCATTACCGTTAGCGTCTACACCATTCCAAGAGTAATACTCTGGAGAACCTTTAACAGGCTCTTGTACTAGGTATGCGTTGTTCATCCAAGAAGAACTAGCAGGACGCATAAATAAGTTTGACGTATCGTTAATAACGTCTAGTATTTTAAAGGAGTTGTTAGTACCTGTCATACTGTAACTAAATACATCATCAGTAGTAGTTACTGTAATAGTACTTCTAAGTGCTGACCAATCCCATGCATCCTCAACAATACGTCTACCATCATTGACAAACTCTCCTATAAGTTTTACATAGGAGTCTGTAGCATTTTCTACAGAAGATGTTTCTTCCTCTCGCATTCTACGCAGTACACTGTTTACTAATTGTAAGTAAGTCATTATCCATACCTTCTTAGGTTCATCAAGGGACTAAGCATTTCCTGTGTAGACTTAATCTCTGTGTCAAATTTAAATAGTTCTTTGTCGAATAAACCTTCGACTTGTGTTGGTTGTTGTGGTGTTGGCATTAGTCCTGCTAGTAGCTTAGGGTCAAACGATGGTAAATCTACTTCAGGCAAGTCTATATCAGGTGCAGTAAACTCTGGTAAATCAACATTTAACTCTGGTAAATCTATATCTATTTCAGGGAACTCTGGTAAGTCTATGTCTATTTTAGGAGGTTCTGGAATGTTTCTTACTAATTGGTCTACTGCTTTTACTACAGGTTGTATTATAGCTTCATCTACGGCACTACCGCCCGCTCTAACAACATCTTCGCCCTCAGATAAAATATCTGAACCAACATTAATAGCTTTTTGACCTGCTTCTCCAACTGCTTCTACTAAAGGCTCTACTGCTTCTACTAAAGGCTCTACCGCTCCTAATACAGGCTGTATTACGTTTTTATCTATAGCACGACCACCTGCTCTAACAATGTCTTCACCCTCAGATGTAATGTCGCTTATTACACCAACTCCTGATTCTATTAAATCTCCTACAGGACCTAAAGCATCTATTGTACTGCCTAACGCACCTTCTGCTAAATCCCCTACTAGTTCAGCGGCTGAAACAAAAGCCTCGCCCGCTTCTCCTGCAACATATTTAATTCCTTCTTCAGCTACGTCTCCTACAAAATCTTTAACTTCAGATTTAACAGAAGACTCAAAAGCATTTGAACCTGACTCACCGTCAACAATAGCATCTGTTGTGTCTTTAGCTATGTTTTTAACAAAGGAGGGAATTTCAGTATCTTCATCCATTCCTAATGTAGTTTTAATTTTACCTATAATAGCATCTTCATCTATGTCTAAATCGTCTACTACGGCTGTACCAATTTGTTTAACAAAAGCATCTCCAAGTGCTTCGTCACCGTTTTTACCAGAGGCTATACCGCCTATAGTGTCTCCTAGTATTTCTTTTGCAGGTTCAGGTATTTTAGAAAAATCTACATCTATATCTAAATCATCAATAAAGTTTTCTGTTATATCTGCTATTTCAGAACCTATTTCTTTAACTAAAAAAGTTTTACCTGCAGATTTTAAACCTTCCTCTATATCGCCTGTGTTTACTGTGGTTTTAATACCTTGAAAAACAGGAGCAACGGGAGGATACACAACACTAAGAACATCTAATGTTGTGTTTATTGCTTTCATTTCTGAAGAAACTGGAGGAGGATTATCATAGGAATAATTACCGTACTGACCAAATTCTCCTATTTGTACGTTATCACCAGTAATATCAGGAACACCTATAATAGTACCTGTGTTTAGAGTAGTAGTTCCTGCTTTGTTTCCCCATCCCCAAGAAAAAGTTTTACCTAGTGATTCATCCGTATAATCTAAAGCACCTCCTTGACGAGTAAGAAAGTCTTGCATAACAGCACCCTGAACATCCATAGCTTCTTTACGGACATCATTGTCAGGTAAGTCTTGATAGAATTTAATGTCTTCTACTGTATCAAAACTAGGCGCACCTTCTGCAATAAAAGTAGGGACACCTCTACTACGTGCCATATTATCTTCAAGATATTCTATGTACGCATTATCTGCGGCTACTTTTGCTTCCTCAAGAGTAGTGGGTAAAGTATATGCTTCAATACCCGCTGATTCTAAAGTATCTTTTGTTTCTTGTCTACGTTTAACATTAAGTTCGCCATACTTTTTAACAACATCCCAAGTGTCAGGATTAACACCGTTATTGTAAAAAGAGTTTTTAAAACCCTCTAACTCTGTTAATTCTGCATCTGTCCAAACATCGGATTCAATAAGACTGTTAAACTCAGATTCAAATCTTCTTTGGTCTGCTAATGAAGGTTCACCAAACATTTCAAAGTATGAAATTTTATATGTGTCTTTATCATAGTCCCACCCAGTACGCGGTCTATTATAAACACCTGAACCAGTGTAACCCATATTAGGGTCAAACGAAGAACCACTGCTTGTCATTAAACCTGAGCCTTGAAAAGCAGAAGCATCTGGTTGTGCATCAGCAAGTTGCTGTAATCTTTCTTTTTCTAAAGCATCTTGTTCTTTTCGTGCCTGTGCTTCCGTTTCTTGTGCTTGTTTACGGTTTTCTTCTTGTTGTTTTTCCCACGCTAATCTACGAGCGTCTGCTTGTGACTGTTCAGGAGTTGCATAATAATTCTTACGAACGTATGACATTATTTATCCCTCTGTACTTTCTTAGTCTTTTCAACAGTTCTCATAGCACCTAAACCAAGCATACCCATCAGTACTGGCATCATTGTAGCCATATCTAAAACAGGGATTTCAATGGTAGAATTGGCAAGAGCAAGCGCAAAATTTGCCATCGGGATAAGAATGTACTGACTCGCAAGTCCAATGCAACAAGTCCAACCAACAGCAGGTCTCCAACCCGACACAAAGAGGCTCTTATGTGACGCTTCTGTCTTATTAACTTCAAGTTGCGCTTTCGCAAGTTCCTGCGCGTGTTTTTCAGCCATTGTCGAAAGTTCAAAGGCGATAGCATTCTTCTTGTCTTTATCCTCTATAAATTTGTCAAGTAACCCTGTAACAGGTCCGATTAATTGCTCTAACATAAATGCCTCACTTAAGGGGATTTGAGAGGTAGTCCATACCCTGCCACAAATCCTCTACCTCTTTGGTCAATGTCTTTAACTTATTACTTACGTCACCAATATCTTTTGTAATAACTTCAGCCTTAGCTACTGTACCTTTTATACCCTCTATCTCATTAGCTAGCTTAGAAACGTCTGTATTCAATTCTAACAGCTTTTCTTGCTGACTTAGTAGTGTCTCTAGCCTTGTGCCTAAAGTGGCTAGATTCTGCTGTATGGGGCTTACATCGGGTATCTGTGTAGCTTCTACTGCTTCCAGTCTTGAGTACAGGCTAGAGGCTGTCCATACGCCACCACCTATTGTACTACCAATACCTAGAACTATGGCTATCCATACACCTTTAAATGATGTACCGCCAATGGTTAATTCAGTTTGCTCTAAACTCATAGTTCCGTACAGTCACTGTTCATAAAGCAATCATAACTATAGGCTGTAGGACCAGTCAAATAATATTCTGATTCACTACCTGCGGCTAGTATGTCTGCTTCCGTTACGTATAAATCTAAACCAATATTGTCATTACCATTAAGGTAAACTGCTGTAAGGTTTCTAGTGGTGTTATAACCCATAGCAACCCACTGTTGGTTAGAATCGTAAAAGATGTTAGTCTCTTCCGCTGTAGTGTTAGCATTCTCTATACCTTGCTCTAGGAACTCTACAGCTTCTTTGTTACCTGCTACAGATAAGAATGCACTAGCGTTATTAGCGTGTTCCTCAATGGAGTCTAGGGAGTCGTTGTACGTCTCTACCTCGTCCTGAGTGATTGTCAATGATTCTATATTGTCAGCTACAAAAGTCTGTACTTCTGCTTCCTCTTGAGGAGTAGCGGCTGACTCAGATACCTCAGCTACTTCCTGTACAGCAATCATGTCCACTACTACTTCAGTAAATACACCAATGGCTTCATCCATCATGTCTAACTCTGTGTATGCTTTTTCCTCAAGTACAGTCTGTAAGTCACCGTAGGCTTGATAGTTTGACATACTAGACAAAGCCGCTGTGTACGCCTGTAGTTGCTCAGGACTGATGTGTGCTGTACCAGAGATAGTACCATCTGACAATGCGTCACCATAGTATGCGTACTCTTGAGCCGCACCGACTAACTTAATGCCTCGGTCTATCTGGTCAACAATAGCATTGGAGGTGTTGATTAGGTTGTCTAGTTCACTGCTTTGTGCTACGGAACTTAGCACTAACAGAGATAATATCATCTTCTTCATCTGTGTCCTCTCCTCCAATGTTTAGTATAGTGTTGTACCAATCTTGTGTATTTTTGTTGTAGTCAGGTATGTATATTTCTGGCTGTCTCTTCATAACTAGCATAGCACGTTTACCTACTACTAGCTTGCCATTACTTAGTATGGGACACGGAGTACCTGACATAAACATACTCTTCCATACATCTACTGCTTCACACATACGGGCTACTGCGGCTACCTTCATGCCTAAGTCACTAAGTACCTTAGCGTCCCTACGTCTGTTACAGTTTTCATCAATCTTGTACTTACCTTCCGACCAACCTACTACCACGGTCTGTACTGATGACCCTATACCTTTTAAACACGTTTCAATACCGTTGGACATATAGCTAGGTGTTATAGCTGAACCTACTGGTATTTCTGAACTACTCCCTGCACCATTATACGTGTTACTTGTTGATGTATCCTGTGTGCTGTTGTTACTATTCGTTGTGCTGTTGTCCCCATGAAATGTATTCAAAGAACCTTCCTGAGCGTTGTCAGCCAGTGTAACTACGCTGAACAACATTAACAAACAAAATAGTCTTCTCATTACTTTTTATGTACAATCTTCTGTACTGTATCTGATTCATAGATACGTAAACCTAACCAAATAATAGTAAACAGACTGGCTACGGGAGGTAGCCATGCGGCTACTGACATTATTCCTGTTGATGCCGCGGCTAAGTCTAGTGCTTGTTTTGCTTCGTTGGTCATTTGTATGTCCTTATATTGCGGCTATTATAAATGCTAAGAGTTCTGAGTAACGAACACCTAATTGAGTTATTTCAGTTGAACCTTCTGGTGCGGCTTCTGCATAATTGTATGTTTCACCTTCATGTTCCCACCAAGTATCAGAACAAAACATAGAGTAATTATGAGCGTCTAAACCTTCAGCAGTAAATGCGTCTTGTAAGTCCTGCGCTACAATACCAAAATGTATTCTAGCATTATCACCTTTTTCTTCAATAGATTCAATGAATCTATACTTACGAAGCAAACCTTTTGCGGCTACAGCTACTCTGGTTTCTGCATCAGACAAAGTTTCTATTTGTTGTTTAAAGTTTCTGTCTGATGTATTTATTGTTGATGTAGATGCGTATAATTGTGACCACTTAGCACTAGAAGCACCTAACCGCATTTTACCATTATGGTTTGCACCAGAAGTCGTTAGAGGTTGAAAATACGAATTATTTGTACCTGTCCCACCAAATATACTAAATACACCTACTGCAATTTCACCTGATGATAAATATGTGTACCTTGAATCAGCGTAACCAAGACCAGTTGTGCCTATACCACCGTGGTCTTCATCAGTACCACTATATCTTGTTTTTTTAATTTGATAAGCAAGTGCCGCACCAGAAGTGTTTGTGTTTGTTGAAGTAAAAGGTGTAACCTGATTGCTTGCTAAGTCTACGGTAGCCGCACTACTAATTTGCGCGCCAAGCACTGCATTATCTGCTATCTTTGCGTTTGTAACAGCATCATCAGCAAGTTGGTCAGTATCTATAGAACCATTAGCAATGCTTGTTAAGTAGTCAGAGGAATCAAAAGCCTTAACCTGTGCTAGGTTAGTTACTTCTGAGTCCATCAATGCACCTGCGGCAGTAACATTAGCTGTATCCGTTACGTCTGCACTTGCTTCAATACCATCTAGTTTAGTATGGTCAGCATCGGTAAATGCGTTAGTGTCTGCATTGTTTTCATACGCTGTCTTTATCTCTGCATCAGTTTGGTCAGCAGTTGCACTAGCTTCTATACCAGTTAGCTTAGTCTTCTCAGCGTCTGTAAAAGCATTAGTATCTGCTTCAGCTTCATAAGCTGTCTTTATTTCCGCGCCTGTCTGGTCTGCGGTTGCGCTAGCTTCAATACCATTTAACTTTGTATGGTCAGCGTCAGTAAAATCATTTGTTGTTAAACCGCCATCACCTACTGTGTACGTTGTGTTAGTGCTGTTAATAGTGAAGCTAGGATATGTACCTGTTACTGAAGTAGCACCTGTACCCGTTAAGGCTACTGTTTGGTCTGGCGAACTATTTGTAATAGTACCATTACTCGCTATAGAGATACCAGTTCCTCCTGTGAGGACACCAGTAACATTAGCGGCTGTTACGCTTGCGTCTGAACCGTCAGTACCATCTGCTCCATCAGCACCCGCAGGTCCTGTGGCACCAGTTGCTCCTGTTGCTCCTGTTGCACCAGTTGCTCCTGTTGCACCAGTTGCTCCTGTGTCTCCTTTAGGGACAGTTAAAACACCTGTAGAAGCATTATAGATTACTTCTGTACCTGCATCACCTGTGGCGGCTGTAAGAGTTAATATAGAGTTTGCAGAGGCTTGTGCGGAAGTAGCCGATGCTTCAGCCGCGTTAGCTTGAGCAGTTACTTCCTGTAGAAAGGAATTATCCGATGAATCTCCTGAGCCACCTACACCTCTGAATATAGCCATGAAACATTCCTATAGTTAAAAAAAAAGAATTGTATAAAAAAAGAAAAGGGAAAGGGGCTTCCGAAGAAACCCCTTAAGTACTACTAAGCGTTTACAGCGATGTTAAATGCGGCATCTGGACGTAGAACAGCAGTACCATACAAAGTGTCAGCAGTGTATAGAGTAGACAGGAAATCCTGCTTGTACTGAGTCTGTGAACGAACACCCATTTGCTCCGCAAGAACCATAGAGTCTTTGTGGAACAACATAGCTTGTTTAACGTCACCACCTGCGCTGTTAGCCGCGGCAGTTTCAATGATAGGACAGTTAGAAGAAACAAAGATGTCGATACCGTATAAGTTACCGATTTGACCGTTGTTTACAACTTTACCATCTACAAAGTCACTTGACGAATAACGGTCAATGCCCATGATAGCGTTACGGATTGATGGTGGTACTACAAGACAACGATTGTCCATAGGTACGTCAGCATCATCCATTTTTTGAATCAAAGCACGGAAACCCGCATCGTTAAATACGTCACCTGCGGCAACTGAGTCTACAGCATAAGCCTCAACACCAGTACCACCTGCAAAGTTATAAGTACCAGTACCAACGTAATCACCACCGTTGTCACCGAAAGACTTACCTAGTTCAAACAAGCTAGTGTCTACTTGTTTAGCTAGAGCGTAACCTGCGTCACCAGTGTAGAACTGACGAAGTGAAGACAATGATTGAGTCTCAGTGATGTCTTCAATTAGACGCGAGTACTCAAAGTGCTTGTCTAATGCGATTTGTACTTCGCCTTCAGTAGCGTTCTGTACAGTAACAGCAGTGCCTTCCGCTTTAGCGTGAGCATCACCACGAACAGGCTTAGGAATGTGAAGAGTATCACCTTTCTTGCCAGTCATAGATAGTTTCTTGACTAGGTTAGCTAGTACAAGGTTAGATTGATAAGCCGCAATAACTTCATCACTCCAGATTTCTGGGATGAAAGTAGCCGCGCTAGTGTTGTCTACGAAACCGCCATTTGCGGGATAAGTTGAATCAGTCATTTTAATACTTCCTATATAATAATATTAGTTTCGTACCCTCCCCTCTGAATATGCTTGCATAATCTCATTTGACAATGCTTGGTATCTATCGGGGTCAGTACGCATTAGTTTAATAATGTCTGCGCGTCTGTAGACTTTCTTGCCTCGCTGTTCACCGCTACCACGGGCATTACCTGTGGATGCAGATTTAACAGCTTGCTTGCGTTGCTGTTTCTCATTGGCGGCAGTTTGAGTGACAACCTGTTGACGTTCCTTCCATAGGGAAAATAACTCGTCAGCGGCATCATAATCATACTGTTGGTCTGCCTGTACAAAAAGCTGTTGTCTAATCTTAGAACCCTTAATCCATTCAGCAAACTTCTCATCCCGCAAAATTCCCTGCATCTCAGGGTGTTTGGTTTGCAGTTTGTTCATTGCTGTAGATTGACGATATTGGTTACTGATTTGTTCAGCTTCCTTTATCTTAGGGTGATTATTAATCGCTCTTTCGACTGCCTTGTCGGGGTCTGAGAAAAAATCTACTTCTTCGTCAGCATTTGTTACTTGTGTTTCTTGGGTTGAGAGTTGTGTCTGGATGTAGTCATCTACAACCTTCCGCAAGTCACCTACTTCAGAACTTTGTTTACCTAAGAGTTTTTCAGCCTCTTGGTGCATCCTTACTATCTCGGCTGTTGACTTCCCTTGATACTTCTCAGGTATGTCTGATTCAGGTTGTTCAAGAGTTTCCTCTGATTGAGGGTCTTGTGCTACTTGGTTATTGATGTCATTCTCTTCTACGTCTTCCGTGGGACGCTCTTCTATTAGTCTTGCCATTATTAAACTCCGTGATTCATATCATTATGGAGGTGTATTAAGTGTAAGGGTTCTATGGTCAAGAGTTGTCCTTACGTTATAATGCTACGCCTTTGTTGCTCTCATGTGTGACTCTCTTTTTTTAACCCACTTCCGTGTTTCCTTCCAAGAGTCTCCACCGTTGATTGTAACAGGTGTAACTATTTTTCTAGCTATCAACGAACAATCTGGACATTGTACTTCGGTTGTCTCTGAATCTACAAACTTTTCATTGACATGTCCGTTGTCGCATTTGAAGTCAAACATAAACCTCATTAGTCTATTTCTACTTCTTCTTCATCTTGCTCTTGTTTAGCTGTTTCTATCTGTGCTTCTAGGTTCAGCATATTAGCCATGACTACAAGTTGTCCCTTACGAAAGTAAAGGTCTTTGTCATCTTGACAGGCTTCTACTGAATTGACGTTCTCAGCACTTCCCTTCATGTCCTGCATTAAGTTCTTCCATCCGTCTGAACGGAACATCTCTTCAAAGGAACGATAGTACTTCTCTAGTTCTACATCAGTCATTTACTGTTTCTCCTTAATGGACAGTCTTTATTGTTAATTTATATAATATACTTAAGTATACTATAGGAATATTATACCATATTTGGTCACAAAAGTCAAGAACTATTTTCTATGTCTTGCTGTTTTCTTTGCAATCTTCTTAGGTTGTTTACTTACTTGTTTACCTGCTTTGGTGTCAGCACGTTTCTTCCGTGTCGTAGCGGCATATTCCTTCTTGGTCAAAGCCTGACGAGCCTTCTTGGGCAGATAGCGTTCACCTGTAGCTTTCTTACCCTGTGTGCTAGGCTTGCCAGACTTAGTACCCCACTCTTCCTTAGTCCACTTCTTCAGGCTTTTCTGTGACTTCTTTAGTGGCATTATCTGTACCCTCCACCCTTAGCTTTGTACTCCTTAGCGAGCATCTGTGCCTTCCTAGCAGACCACTGTCCTGCCTTACCACCCTTAGTACCTGCTTTAATCTTATTAAACAAGTTCTTACGCATGGTAGGCTTAGTGTAGTTACCCGCCTTATTTACTGTGGATTTCTTTTTAACAGGCATAATTACTTGCCTTTTTTCATTGGCTTCTTTTTAGGTTTAACTGCTGTCTTCTTCTTAGGTGGTCTTCCGACTTTACTACCGTATGTACCTTTACCGTATGGCATGACTATCTCCTCTTTACCATTTTGATTTATTTGCCCAGTAAGCCGCAGACATTTTACCTTTGGCTATATTCTTGGCGTGTCTTGCTTTAAAAGATTTACGTCTTGCTTTCTCAGATGCAGTCTGTGGGTTCTTACCTGCACCTGAAACTCCCTGTTGACCATAGCGTATAGTCTTAACCTTGTCACCTTCCTTAGCTACTACTACGTGAGACTTAGTAGGGTGCTTTGGTGTACGCTTTGGTTTGTTGTAGCCAGAGACTCCTGCTCTAGCTAGTCTTGGGTCTGGTTTTTTTGCGGGCATTAGGCTTCTCCTTGCGGGATTCCTTGAGGTCCGAGACCTCTGCTTCCAATTCCTTCAATCTCTGGTCTTGGCGTTGGAATGCTTCGTTGACTTGGTTGATTACTTCGTTGAACTTGTGCTGTGTCAGCATTAGGTTTTCCTTGTTCTTTGACAGCTACTTCACGTTCTTTTAGTAACTGCTCTGATATTTTAAGACGCTTCTGGAACTCTTTGTCATCCGCATCTCCCTCTTTAATATTGGTCGTAATTGCTTTGATACGGTCAATCTCAAGTTCCTGTGGTACAGCCTGAGCCTCTGCCGCAAGTTTCTGTGCGCGAGCCTGTGACTCTGTAGCCTGACCTTGTAATGCCGCAGTCTGTGACTGTTGAAATGCCATCTGTGCTTGTTGCATAGCTTGTTGTGCTTGCTGTGCTTGTGGGTTAGGCTGATTAGCTTGTTGTAAAGACATGATAAGTTCTTCACGGTTGGACAAGTTCATGTTGTCTACAATGGACATAATCAATTGTGAGTACATTGGATTGTCTTGTTGCATGGTCTGTAGTAACTGTACTAGTTGAGTAACTTCATACTCACGAGCAATGATACCTAGACTGCTAGATGTGTGGAACTTATAGTCCGCAACAGGATAACGCTCAGGGTTAAACTGCATATAGCGATGCGCGGCTTTGGTTATGAAGGGAATAAGGAATGATTCTTGGAAGTTAATCAATGTACGTTTATGACGTTTAATAATAGCACCGAGGCTCATAGAGATACCTGCGGCAGTAGCATCACCGTTAATAGAACCAGAGATACCTGCAGAGTCAATAGCACCTGTAGCTGTCTGTACCATCTTCTGTAACTCAGCGGCTTGTGCAAACGTAACCTGACTAACATTACCAAAGTTAAGAGGCTGTAGGACTTCAGCAGGGTTGCCGTTGGTCAAGATAGTCTTACCCGCACGTACCTCAGCACGAGAACCTCTAGGCATACGTGTAGCATCAATAGCCATCATAGGGTGTATAGTCAATGCAAGAGCATCAATTCTGGCTCGTATTTCAGCGTCTAACGCCTTTTGTGAGTTATACCCTTTCTCACATACCCCTCTGCCCCAGAAACGGCTAGGAACGACATCCCACGGGAATGCAACGATTGGTCTGTCACCCATCATGTATGGATTAGCTTCTGCTTTAAGTAACGTACCGTCATTAGCAATAACAACAATAGCTTCTACGTAGTATGTATCTTCATCTTCATCAGGAGCGACTAGTTCTTCTACTTCTTCTGCTTCTTCTTCTTCTTGTGCCGCCTTTAATAGATGACGAGGTACTAAACCGTAGTACTTAGTTAAGCGCACTTTATCGTCTTCAAACACTGACAAATCTTTATCTGGTTCAATGTCGAAGTCTGGTGCGGCAGAACCTACATATACGTTACGATATACACCTTGTTCCTGTAACTGGTCTACTAGGTGTGTAGGTACGAACTCATCTACAGCACAACCTAATGCTTCCTCAATGGAGGTAGCTAGTGGGTCTATTAAGAAGTTCTGTGGCATTACTGGTCGTAGCTTTACGCAGGTCTTATCTACGATGTTGACACCAACTGCTTGTAAATCCCCACCCATTACAGGTTGTGTTGCAGGTTGAAACTCTTTCTCTTCCTCTAGGACTACCTCAGCAATCCCTGTACCAAATACAGCGGCATTGATAAGGCACTCAGCTACGCTCTTACGTATCTTATTCTTTTTGAAGTCTTTGTATAGGACTTCGCGTAGCATAGCTATATCACGCTTCTCGTTGTCCGCTACGTCATCCTCAATGTCAAACCACTTGCCACGACCAAAGGTAGCTTCCTCTAGTTCCGCAACGGATGACTCAACTGCTTGTTGTAAGGCAGGAGAGATAATCTTAGAGCGTTCTGTTTGTCTAGTCTTATCCTGTACCGCCCATTGACCACGCCATAGGCGGTAGTACTCATCAAACTTCTCCGAGTAGTTAGACTCAAAGTGGTCACGCCAACTTGTACATTTATCAATGACCCATCCTTCTAGGTCTTGCTCAATCGTTAGTTCCTGCTTGTCCTCTAGTAACATATTAGTACCCTGCGTATGTGTCTAAAAATTCATAGTCTTCTTCTACATAATCTGATGTGTAGGCTATGTTAGCCAGTTGGTCTATGTACGCCAACGAATCAATCAAGTCATCATGTACAAGCTGATTAGGGAACTGAAACAACTCATCTAAGAATGTAGCGTTCCATTCACCTTTGTTAAGTGTTATCTTACCGTGTTCAAACCTACCTTGTAAAGCCCAGAC
>Ga0181402_1000469_pt1 | contig 15132 bp, 5 predicted proteins | sample 25SPOviralmetaG_FD_130131 | JGI IMG/M metagenome (GOLD analysis project Ga0181402, IMG submission 130131) | Marine viral communities from the oligotrophic San Pedro Time Series (SPOT) site, San Pedro Channel, CA, USA - 25 SPOT_SRF_2011-08-17 | ecosystem: Environmental > Aquatic > Marine > Strait...
GCACATTGGTTGGAAGAAGATGACTTCCGTAACAATGGTGGTGTGATGAATCATGAGATGGTTGATAGTATTCAGAAACGTAAGAAGCCTTTCACTGTAGATTACACAGGTTTCGGATGGGTAATGATTCGTAAGGGAGTATTTGAGAATAAAGAGATGACATATCCATGGTTTGCACCGAAGATGCAGGTGTTTGAATCAGGAGCTGTTCAAGATATGTGTGGAGAGGATGTTTCATTCTGTCTAGATGCTATCGAAGCAGGTTATGAGATTTGGTGTGATCCTCGTATTCGTGTGGGTCATGAAAAAATGCGTGTTATTTAATAGGAGGTACAGAGTATGGCTAAAGTTAAGAAGAGTCTGTTAGGTAATGTGTTTATTGAATCACAACCAAAAAAATCCCGACAAGGATCTGGTCAACATACAAAATACGCGGCTACGAGTTCCAATCATAAGAAGAAAAGATATAAGGGACAAGGACGATAATCAACTAGACCCTTCGGGGTCTTTTTTAATGTATAGATATATTAACTGAGGATTCATGTATGGCATGTCTGATTGCTAATCTACCTTCAACTGAAGTATGGGTAAGGAAAGAATATCTTACGGACCATCAAAGTGGTCATGGAGAGTTTGTAAAGGGTGTCTGGGTGTCATGTAAGTCCATCCCAGGACGTGCATTTTACTTTGAGACATATCTCCCTGAATATGCTGCAATGTATGATAAACTACCGATCAGTGCCTTTGTATCAGATCCAGAGACACCAACACCTGATATGAATCTACCGAACCTACAGTTCTGGAATTGTATGGACTATGGTGTTGTAACTGTTCAGAAACAGTTTATTGGTAGTATGGATTATGAGCTCTATACAAGAGATCATGGTATTATGAAGGGAACATATGTTTGTACCTTAGATAATTATCATCAAGATCCTGATACAATTGATTATGCAACATCAGAGAATCCTGCAGAACATAAGTCACATAATTTAATTGAATTAGAGAATGGACAGTATGCATTGTATCCTAATAATAGAATGCGTATCTTTGATAACAGTTTGACACCTGAGGATCCAAAGATGCCAGACTTTAAAGTATCAACACAATACTATTCTGTTGAGAATGGTTTTGAACGTCTTGGTATGGGACGAGAAGATGAATACTTCTGGAAGACAGCTAAAGAACGTAAGGAAGAGGATTCGCTCGATCATGATTCATAGATAGTAATTATATTCTAAGTAAAATGGAAGACAATCTGTTAAGAGAAATTAATAATGATGGACAAACACCGAAGAACAAGAGAATTGTAAATCAGGATGGTTTGTTTGAATCTGAAGAGGATTGCAGTGATCCAGATCATGAATGTAAGTGTGGACAACAAACCTTATCAGAACACACCTAAATAAAGCAGATTTGTAGTATCTAAACAGGTGCCAGCTCAAAGAGTTAGTAAAGCTTTTAAAGATGTAAGTGCGTCGTTTCAGATCAATCCTCTGAACTATGATCTAATAGCACTTCATAATGAGAATGCGATTGCAAGATCTATTCGTAATCTTATATTGACAATTCCTGGTGAAAGACCATTCAATCCAGCACTAGGGTCTGAAGTTTATAGATTACTATTTGAAAACTTTGATCAACAAACTGCTTTTGCAATTAAAACTCAAATTCAAACTACGATTAGTAACTTTGAACCAAGAGTTAAGATTGAATCCATCGATGTGACACCTGACTTTGACTCACATGAGTTCAATGTAACAATCACATATAATATTATTGGTATTGAGTCAGACACACAACAACTCCAGTTCGCATTAGAACCCACTAGGTAAAATGCCTTTAGTAAATTTCAGTAATGTCGATTTTGATGAGATTAAACAATCCATCAAAGATTACCTCAGAGTTAATTCCAATTTCACGGATTATGACTTTGAAGGATCGAACCTATCGACCATCATAGACACATTAGCATATAACACATATATCTCTTCATACAACGCCAATATGGTGTCGAATGAAGTGTTTCTTGATAGTGCGACACTGAGAGAGAATGTTGTATCGATTGCAAGAAATATTGGATATCTTCCCAGATCAAGAAAATCAAGTAAATGTAATATTAGTTTTTCAGTTGATGCATCAAATTCTAATGTTTCGATAATAACACTCAAAGCTGGTCCTGTTGCACTGAGTGCTTCAAACTTCAATAAACAATCATTTACTTTTTGTATCATGGAGGACATTACTGTCCCTGTTGACTCAACTGGTACAGCTGTATTTGATAATATTAATGTGTGTGAAGGTTCATATTTAAATTCAGTATTTGTTGTAAATTCAAGTAATCCAAACCAAACATATATTTTACCAAATTCTGGAATTGATACTAATAATATTAGGGTACTTGTAAGAGACTCTGCAAGATCCAGCACCACAAGAAAATATACACAATATGATAATTTGATTAATGTTGATGAAAATACACCTCTTTACTTTTTAAGAGAATCAGAAGGAGAAACATATGAATTGTTGTTCGGTGACGGTGTGTTTGGTAAATCTATAGAAGAACCAAAACAAATTGAAGTCAATTATTTGTCTTGTAGTGGATCAGTAGCAAATGGTCTTTCTAACTTTTCATATGTTGGAACACTTAATGATCAAAATGGTAGTATTATTTCTTCTGGTATTTCTGGTTTAACAATCAATGAAAGTTCATATGGTGGAGAAGAAATTGAAAGCGTTGAATCAATTAAGAAATTCGCACCCAACATCTATGCATCCCAGAACAGAGCTGTAACAACAACTGATTTTGAAACACTCATCCCAAGAATCTACCCCGAAGCTGAATCAGTATCAGCATATGGTGGGGAAGAAACTAATCCACCACAATATGGAAAGGTATTTGTCAGCATCAAACCACACAATGGGGTATTCATATCTGATGAGGTAAAGAGGCGTCTTCAACTTGAACTTAGAAAATACTCTGTAGCTGGTATTGTATCAGAAATCATTGATTTGAAGTATTTGTTTATTGAAGTTGATACTAATGTCTATTATAATTCCAACCTAACATCAGGGCCATCACAATTAGTAACTTCGGTGACTAATAATATCATAAACTACGCCAATTCTACTCAGTTAAATAAGTTTGGGGCTAGATTTAAATATAGTAAATTCATTAAAGTGGTTGACGATAGTAATGAATTCATTACGTCGAACATTACTATAATTCATATGAGAAGAGATTTATCACCTTTTCCAAATCAGTTCGTAGAGTATAGTATTGGATTTGGAAATCAAATTCACATCAAGAATCAAATTGGTTTCAATGTTAAAACTTCTGGTTTTACTGTAAGTGGTATTAGTGGAACTGTTTACATGAGTGATTCACCAAATGCGGATTTGAGAACAGGAACAATTTTCTTGTTTAAATTAATCTCACCAACTGAACCAGTTGTTGTTAAGAACAACATCGGAACTATTGATTATGTTAAAGGACTCATTAGTTTGAATCCATTGAATGTGATATCAACAGAAGTCTTTCGTGGCACTTCTCTCATTGAAGTTTCAGCTTGTCCTCATTCAAACGATATAATTGGTCTTCAAGACCTTTACTTACAAATGGATCCCTCCAAATTGAATATAACTCCAATTCCTGATTCAATATCTTCAGGAAGTGATGTGTCAGGTAGTACTTACACCGTATCTTCAAGTTATTCAAGTGGAAGCTTGGTTCGTGGTAAAGGGGGGCACTCTATCATCTCATCAACAGAAACATCTGTAAATGATCAAACTGTTTCTAGATTGAATACAACCCGTGTGTCTACGACATCGAGTTCTAGTTCATCAAGTTCTAGTTCATCAGGTTCATCAGGTTCATCCTACTAAGATTGTAAAATAATGTCAATAGACAGAGTCAAATTTCAAGATATAGTTGCGAGTCAACTTCCATCTTTTGTGAAGGAGGACTTTCCTCTTCTTTCAGAATTCCTGGAACAGTACTATGTTTCTCAGGAAACTAAAGGTGCTACACTTGATCTATTGCAGAATATTGACAAGTATGTAAATGTTAGTAATCTTACTAACTTAGTATCTAATGCAAAACTAAGAACTGACATTGATTCTGTAGCTCAAGATATTGTTGTAGAAGGTAATACTGAGGGATTTTTAGATAGGAATGGTCTCATCAAAATTGGTGATGAGATTATAATGTATGAAACAAAAACTTTCACTACATTTCAAAATTGCCAGAGAGGATTTAGTGGAACCAGTTCCTATACATCTAGTATTCCAGATAGATTAAAATTTGAAAATTCTACAGTACCAGATGATCATACATCAGGTGATGTAGTTCATAATTTAAATGTTCTGTTTTTACAAGAGTTTTTCAAAAAGTTAAAGACTCAAATTAGTCCAGGATTTGGTAATAGAGATTTAAAAACAAATCAAAAGAATTTCATCATCAATAGTGACAGTTTTTATAAGACAAAAGGAACAGACTTATCGTATAAAATACTTTTCAAAGCTCTCTTTGGTGAAACTGTTGATATCATTCGCCCGAGTCAATTTCTGTTCAGTCCATCTGATGCATCTTACAATGTAACTCAAGATATTGTTGTAAAAAAAGATATTGGTAATCCATTAGACCTCCAAAGTCTTACACTTTTTCAAGATTCTACTGATGCTCGTGGAACGGTAACTCATGTTTCTCAGATTCAGTATGGTGACGGTGAGTATTATCAACTTAGTATTGATTATGGGTACGATAGAGATATCAATACTGATGGTTCATTGTATGGTTATTTTAAGTCAAACCCAAAAACAAAAATTTTAACACAAGTTGCAACTGGATCAACAATTATTGATGTTGATTCAACAGTAAGTTTTCCCGAAACTGGAAAACTTGAAATTCTCGATATCGACAATAATGAGATAGAAATTAATTATAATGGAAAAAGTATAAATCAATTTTTAAACGTTGATCCTGTTCCAAGTGTATTAGGTAAAAAGACAGATATAAGGTTTAGTGATTACTCTTATGCATATGTTGGTATTGGTACTGATGAAGAAATAAGAGTAAAGATTACTTCGACTCTAAAAGAATTAAAAGTAGATCCAAACAGTCATCTTTATGAAAAAAATGACACTGTTCATATTCAGTCTCTTGGTATTGAAGATGTCTCGATCAATTCATCAGAATGGTTAAACAATACTAAATCTCACTATGATGTTCAATCGATTGAAGTAACTGACGTTCTTGAAAACAAATATTCTGTAACTACATACGACACTAATCATATTAGACCTGGGTACAATCTTTTACTGTCTGATGACGATAGTAATATTGTTCCTGTCGATGTTACATCAATTATTTCCGAAAATACTTTTATCGTTAAATCACCCCTCAAACTGAATGTTGATAATTTTTGGAAAGTTGAGAATCAAACCCTTAAGGTAAACTCTAGAGAATATAGTTTTCTTAACAAGTATATTGCAAATGTACAAGATACCTATTCTAACTTTGATGGGGATATTCTTATTGCATCAAATTCACTTCCATTATATAAAGATACACCAACTGATCCATATAATAAAACATTAACATTCTCTGGATCATCTTCTCCTGATGGTAATGATATTATTGACTTTGGGGTCAATCATGGTTTCTATACTGGAGATACTGTTCAATATTCTGCAGGAAGAATTGTAAATACGACGACTTTTCCAGATGGAACTTCTTCTACAAACATCACGATAAGTCAGTTTGAGAATTTAGATGAATCCGTCTATTATGTGAGAATTTATAATAAAACTTCAATAAAGTTGTCAAAAAGTAGGGCTGATCTGTTCAAAGACAAGTATGTAACTTTTTCTGGAACTGTAACTGATAACGTATTTACTTATTTTAAATTTTATCAAAAACCTATTGAACCACAAGGAATTTTTAGAAAGTTTACAAAATTAATTAATAAAGGATTTGGTCCTTCCACAACTCTCCCTGGTTTCAATGGGATGTTCATCAATGGTGTTGAACTTCTCAATTACAAATCAAATGATTCAGTTTTTTATGGACCAATTAGAAAATTAATAGTAACTAATGGTGGGTCAGGATATGATATAATCAGTCCTCCAAAATTTATTATTAGTGATTCGGTGGGTTCTGGTGCAACTGGTACAGTTGCAGTCGAGGGAAATCTTGAAAGAATTGACGTTACTGATAGTGGTTTTGATTTTCAAAATACACCAATAGTTACTATCGATGGTGGCAATCCCGATACAGATGCTCAGGCTGTAGTAAACCTTACTCAAATTGTTTACGAAGTTAATATCAATACAGAGTTCAACGGCAATCTTAATCTTACAAATGATCAAATTGGATTTAGCTCATTCCATAAGTTTAAACAAGATGAGAGAGTAATTTACAATTCAAGGGGAATGAAAGGTGTTAGTGGTTTATCTACAAACTCTTCCTATTTTGTTGATATTGTTGATAATTTTACTATAACACTTCACAACAATACGACTGATTCTCGAGCTGGTATTAATCCTGTAACCCTTGGTCAATTTGGATTGGGAATTCAGAGTATAAAGTCAGCTGAGAAAAAAAATGTTGTAGGAAGTATTATTGTCACCAATCCTGGTTCTGGTTTTAAGAACAAGGAAAGAAAGATTGTATCAACTGGCATTTCAACTGCTACAAATAGTTTTCAAATTAAAAATCATGGTTACAAAACTAAAGAAATTATCAGATATACCTCTGGGTCAAGTGCAGTATCTGGTATTGTAGAATCAAAAGATTATTATGTAAGAAAAATTGATGATAATTCATTCTCATTAAGCGAGGTGGGTGTTGGTGGTACTGTTTTAAGTTACTTTTTTGATAAAAACATTATTGTTGATATTACAAGTACCGGTGAGGGAACTTTTAATTACAAACCAATTGTTGTATCTGTTAATGGTGTTACTGGTATTGATAGTCGTTCTGGTCAGAGTTTCCAGTGCCAAGTTCAACCAGTATTCAGAGGATCTATTGATTCTATTGACCTGACGAATGGAGGTGTTGAATATGGTTCATCAGATATTCTTAATTTCGATAGACAACCTAATTTTTCGTTTGAGAATGGGGTCTTAGCTCAAGTAGAACCAGTTATTAACAATGGAAAAATTGTTGATGTAGTAGTTAATAATCAAGGTAATAATTATACTTCTCCACCAAACTTAGTCATTAATGGACCTGGCAACTATGCCAAACTGTCTCCAATTATTAGTGATGGTAAACTAATTGAGGTTAAAATAGTCAATTCTGGTATAGATTATGTTGCGGGCAAAACTAGTATCACAATTGAAAATCCCGGTGTCAATGCCTTAGTAAAGTTTGATATTAACGAGTGGAATGTAAATCTGTTCGAAAGAAATTTTGACAAAATTAAAAATGATGATGGAATTGTTGAAGAAAATATTAGTAGAGATATCACTCAATATTGTCACATTTATACGCCTAGAAGTTTAAGAGAGAATACTTATGTTCTCCTCAATAGTGGTAAGAAATATTATGGAATACCAGATTTACAAAAATTAAATGGAATAGAGGTTGACAATACATCACACTCACCAATTGTTGGATGGGCCTATGATAGTTGTCCAATTTATGGTCCGTATGGTTATACGAATCCAGATGGTGGAATTATCAAACAAATGATATCTGGATATGAGATGAAGGTAGACACTACAAATAGACCACCAATTGGTATATTCCCTGAAGGTTTCTTTATTGAGGATTATAAATTTACTAATTCTGGTGATCTGGACATTCACAATGGAAGGTTCTGTATAACCCCAGATTACCCTGAGGGTGTATATGCTTACTTTACTACGGTAGAGACCGTTACAGACGGTTATGGACCTTTTAGAAAGTATAAGAAACCAAAGTTCCCATATGTTATTGGAGACTCCTTTTTCGCTGAAAGAAATAAATTCAACTATAGAAGTACATCTAATCAGATAGATTATGATATTCAATCTGATAACTGGTTAAGAAATACATCAACTTACAACACTAATGATAAATTTAGTGGATATGATTATTTGTTTGATTCAAATAAAATCAAAGAACAATCAATTAACATTACAGGAGTTTCACTTGGTTCCTTGAATGAAATTGGAATTTTTACTGGTGGTCGTAATTATCAAGTTAATGATAGATTAGTATTTGAATCCGAACAGGATGGAATAGAAAGTGGCGCCCAAGCTAAAGTTTCTCACATTCAAGGTAGAGAAATTGACACAATAAATGTCGAATCCACTCAAATTGCAAATATTGAATTTATTAAAAATAATTCAAATCAATATATTGGATTTGGTACTGAACCACATGGTCTCAAAAATAAAGATATTGTAAATATTAACAACCTTTCATCATACTACAAAGGATTTGGTGGAATACATCAGGTTGGAGTCAGAACTGAAACTCTTGTAGTTACATTAGGTATTGGTTCTACATCTACCACTGGATTTACCACATATTTCTATGCTTCTGGACTTTTTGATTATCCATTCATAAGACCAAATGACATTCTTGGAATTGGAACTGAAAAGGTAAAAGTTCTGAATATTGATAGTGAGACAAAAAGAATTCGTGTTCTCAGAGCAGTAGAGGGAACAGTTGGTTCTGCTCACACTAATAGTTCTGTTCTTCGTGAAAATCCTAGAAAGTTTGCAATCAATGTAGGATCTATTTCTACTGAAAAATATTTCAGAATCAATGAGGAGTTTTACTTTGATCCTTCAGAATCTGTTGGTGTTGGTACAACGTCAGGTAATGGTGTTGGCACTTTAGTTACATTTAGAAATCCAGGTATTGGTGCATCTGTAGTTTTCATTCCAACACAGGCAATTTACTATGAGAATCATGGTCTAAAATTTAATGAAAGAGTTGACTACTTCACTAATAGTGGATCATCTCTCCAAGTCTGGAATGGTTTTACATCTAATGGTTATGTAAATCTAACTGAGTATGATACTTTATATGCTACTCCAATTGACAAAAATCTGATTGGTATTTCATCCCATAAGGTTGGTCTTTCAACCCTCACAGATGAATATGTTGGAGTTGGAACTACAAGTGGTCTCCTTTACTTCAATAGTATCGGAACTGGTGACTATCATAGTCTTAAAACATCTAGAGGTGATGTTTTAAGGGGAAGTGTCACCAATAATGTCGTAACTGTGTCTACGGCTTCAACACACGGCCTTTTGTCAAATGATAAAGTTAGAATGGCGGTCAAACCAACTTATGAACAAGTTGTTGATGTCAGATATAACGATTATAACAGAAGAATTGTATTCAATCCAGTTGGATTTGCTTCTGATAAGGTCAATACTCAATTAAATTCAATTACTATATCAAATCACAATTTTATCCTTGGTGATAAGGTCATTCATACCTCTGATGATCCAACTGGTGGTCTTGTTGATAATAAGATGTATTATGTTGTCCCATTTGATAATAATGATATTAAACTTGTCACTGAAAAATTTGAAGTCACTAGGGAAGAACCAAGATTTGTCAATATTACTTCCGGGGGAAATGGAGGTACAATTTCAAAGATCAATCCTCTTGTCATATCCAGAAAAAATAATAATCTTAAATTTGATTTGAGTGACTCATCACTTTCTTTCCTTTCAAATGGTGTAAGTTATCCAGCATTCAAGATGAGTGCGTATCTTGATCAAAATTTTAGTAAAGAATTTTTAACAACTGGAAAAAAAGAAGATAAGTCTTTTGAGGTCACAACTTCTGGAATAGTTGGTATAACTTCTACTGCTAATCTCACAATTGAATTAACTGATGATGTTTCTTCTAGATTGTATTATAAATTTGATCCAATTAATAAAGATTTTAATTTTATAACAAAAATTGGTATCGTAATTGATAGAGACTCACTTTCACCATTCAATCAAATCAATGTAGAATTGAGTAATTTTGATGGTGAGTATACAATTACTGGAACTAGTTCTACTACATTTTCCTATCAATTAACAAAAGATCCAGAGACAACAACTTATACAAAATTAAACTCTGTTTCTTCCTATATTACTAATTCTACTAAAACATATGGTGAAATTTCTAAGATTGATTTAACCAATCCTGGTATCAATTATTCCAGAATACCTAAAGTCATCAATATCATTAGTGGTATTGGTACTAATGCAATTTTAAAACCAAGATCTAATAACATTGGTAAGATTCTTAGGAGTAAATTTAATTCTGATAACATTGGATTTGATTATCCAACTGATCAAACTTTAAGACCTATAGCTAATCTTCCAGAAATTCTGGAGATGAAGTCACTTAATTCTTTTGAATCAATTGGTATTAGTTCTATTGGAAGAAATTATCTTTCACCAGCAAAACTTGTTGTTATTGATGGATACACTAATACGATTCTTCCTGAAGTTGATCTTGAATATAAACTTGGTGATACTCAAGTAAAAATCTTGAATAATACTACCGGGATGTATGAGATTAAACCTAAATTTATTCCAACTCAAAACTCTAATGGTGTTGGTATCTCTACATTGTCATTTGATAATCCTACTAAAACTGTAAGACTTTATTTAAATCAACAATTTAGTACACCTAGAGAGTTTCCATTTGTTGTTGGTGAGAATATCTTAGTTGAAAATATCAACATTGGAACCGGTTCTAGTGGAGTTGGTTACAATTCTGTAGATTATAATTATACTCTCTTCCCTGTAACTGCGGTTTTACCAAAACTTGGTGGTAGTGGAGCATATATTGAATATAGTTTGTCTAGTTCACTAGAAACTGGCCAGGTTCCAGGTGCAGTTCAGTCAGGGACTGTGGGTAGAGTCATTCCTGAGACTCATTTCCCAATCTTTGATGTATCTTTAACGACTAATGACTTTTTCGTTGGAGAAACAGTTACTAGTGGCCAATTGAGTGGTATTGTTGAGTCTTGGAAAAGTGAATTTAATGAACTCAAATTGATAACACCTAAGGAATTTTCAGTAGGATCAATTATCAGAGGTGAAAGTTCTAATACTCAAGGTGTTGTTATTAATAAGTGGGATTTCAATGCTGAAATTACAACTGGTGTTGGTGCTACTGTCATTCGCGGTTGGCAAGATAATATTGGATTTTTGAATGACAATCTTCAGGTAATTCCTAATAATGAATATTATCAGAGGTTCTCTTACTCACTTTCTAGTAGAGTTCCATATCAAGATTGGAATGGTCCAGTAAGTGATCTCAATCACACTTCTGGCTTTGCTAAGTTTGCTGATTACCAATTGGAAAGCACAGAAACTGAGGTAGGTGGAGCTATCATTACACCAAATGATTCCAATATTGATGTCATTGTTGATATTATCGGAGAGGGAGACTTAAATTGTGTTTATGATTTTGACTTTGTTTCTGAGGGAACCCAATTTGCTAATGGTAAATTAGTTTCTGATGAAATTTTCTTTAAAAATCAAATTCTTACTGATTATTTCCAATCAATTGGAAACAGAGTTCTTTCAATTGATGATATTAGTGGATCATTTAATAGTAATGAAAGAGCTGAACGTTTCGAGAGTATCTCATCCTATGAGTTAGACTTTATCTTTAATAAAGTATTTACTTTCACTAGAGACAATGTTTATACTGATGAAAGGCAGTTCAGTATCGTAAATGTACTTCAAGATAGAACAACTGGATATGTAAATGAATATGCTACTATTGAAACATATCCAAGACTTGGTTTCTATGATTATCTGGTAGTTAATGACAAATGGGATCTAACATTTAATCCAGTTAAGTTTGAATTCAATGTTTATGATGTATCGACCGTATCTATTAGTCTTCGTGACAATATCACTGGTATTGGATCTACACAGATGGGTGACATTGTTGATTTTACTAGCAAACAAGTCACTATTCTTGGAGCTGAGACGACAATTGCTTCTTTCCCAATAACAAACAGAGCAGCCAAAGTTTTAACTATGATTGAGTCACAGTCTGGTATCACCACCGGTGAATATCATGCTGTCGAAATGAATGTTATTCATGATGGTACAAATGTATATAATGTAGAGTATGGTGATGTTCACACCAGTCTTCCAACAAATTCTAGTGGTTCTCTTGGAACTTATCGTTCTTTCATTGATAGTGGTCTTGTTAAGATCAATTTCATTCCAGACAATCCTATTACACATGAGGCTCAGACATCATTGACTGTGTTTTCTGGTATCGGAACAACTGCTGGAAGTATTGATATGGATGTTTCTACACTGAAGTCCACTTATACTTCAATTCCATCATCTGGTTCACCAAGTGCTGTTGCTATTTCAACATATACTAACCCATACAGTGCATCATATAATGTAGTTGTTGTTACTGACACAACAAATAACGATTATGAAATGTTTGAGTGTGTTCTGTGTAACTCATCAACGAATGAAACTTTTGTTGATTATGCGAACGTCATAACAGGTTCTTCTACTCTTGGCTCAGTTGGAGTTACCTCTGTTGGTTCGGTCATTAACTTAACTTATACTCCAATTGCAGGTGCTAATGTGGAAGTTAGAACTTTCGGCATTGACTTAAAGATCTTTGACAGTAATACTAATCCTAATGAAATTGATAACAACAATGTTATTGTTTCATCCAATGATGATGGTTATGCGGGAACAAAACTTGATATTCTCACAAAATTTAATCTCGAGCACGAAGGAAATGATATTTTTAGAAGAGTTTTTGATGGGAGTGACTCCAGTATTGTTGATATTACTAATGGAACTGTTGCAATCCCCAATCACTTCTTTGTAACTGGAGAAAAGATTCTTTACACACATAATGGATCTTCTGTTGGTATTGCAACAACAACAGTTTCTGGTATTTCTACTGACAAACTTCCAAATGAACTTTATGTTGTTAAGGTTGATGATTCTAGATTGAAGTTTACTGATACACCAGAAAAAGCCAACAAATTAATCAAAGATACCTTTACAATTAATTCTGTTGGTATTGGCAATTCTCATGTATTCACTGCTACCAATCAAAATGCGAAAGTATTGGTGGCTGTTGATAATATGATTCAAGCTCCTATCACTGGAACTGCGGTCACAACAAACCTAGATCAAAATATAGTATTTGAAACAGTATTTGATGTGACTGGTATAACATCATTTGCATCTCAAGATATTGTTAAAATTGGTGATGAATATATCATCATCACCGATGTTGGTATCGCTGGTTCAACAAGATTTGGTTGTAGAAGAGCTCAACTTGGTTCCATTCTCGAAGAACACTCTAATGGTTCTTTGATTACTAAAATTTCTGGCAATTATAACATTGTTGGAAATACCATCAACTTCGCTTCGGCACCATATGGTAAAACACCACTAAGCACCACATCAGCTTCAGATCCTGATTCTAGAGATTGGACTGGTATTACAACTTCATCTAGTTTTCAAGGTAGAACTTTCATGAGAAGATCTCCTGGAAATTCTCCAAATGAAACATATACAAACAATATTGTCTTTGATGATATTTCTCACAATTTCAATGGTATTAATACATCATTTACTCTAAATTATGAAGGTTCATCCACTGTTGGTTATTCAACTGACAATGGTATCATTCTTATCAATAATATTTTCCAAGATCCTAAGGGAGCCATACTCAGGAGTGATGGTACTTATAATATAGAAGAATCTTCTGGTATATCAACAGTAGGATTCGCCGGTACAGGGGTCAGCAATGGTTATGATCCAAACGATAGTGATATTCCACTTGGTGGTTTAATAGTTTCGGCTGGTACAGTTATTGGATTTGGTTATCAACCATTGGTGGCCGCTGGAGGAACTGTCTCAGTTTCCGCCACTGGTACAATCACTGCCGTGAGTATCGCTAACAGTGGTTCTGGATATAGATCTGGTATTCAAACGGTTGTCAATGTTGGTGTCCAAACTGATAGAGAACCAAGCCTTCACTTCATTGGAACTGCAGCAATTAGTGGTGGCCACATAGTCAGTGTTGCTATTACCAATCCAGGAACTGGTTATACTGGGACAAACCTGCCGGAGGTGGTATTTGATGATCCACTTCCATACTTTGATGTTCCTGTTCAATACAGTTCTTCTAGTGTTACTGGAGCTGGAAAGAGTGCAACAGTTAATATCGTTGTTGGTCAAGAATCTAGTGTTATTGACTTTGAGTTTAGATATGGTGGATATGCTTATGGTGAAGGTGAGATATTAACTGTTCCTATTGGTGGTACTACTGGAATTCCAACTGACACTTCAGTAACTTTTGAAGAATTTCAAATCTCTGTTAATAAAATCTTTACTGATAATTTTAATGGTTGGTCTATTGGTCAATTAGAAGTTCTTGACAAGTTTGATGATCTGTTTGATGGATTCATAACAGATTTCAGACTAAATTTAAATACTGAATCCATTTCTATTCAGGCAGCTCCTGGATCAAAAGTCGAAGTTGATCAGACACTTCTCATCTTTATCAATGATATACTTCAAGAACCTGGTAAAGGTTATGTGTTTACCGGTGGCAGCATTGTTAAGTTTACTGAACCGCCAAAGATTGGTGACACTTCTAAAGTTCTTTTCTATAAGGGAAGTGGTGATATTGATGTTGTTTTCACCAATGTCATTGATACAATAAAGGTTGGTGATACTGTTGATATTAACAATCTTCCACCTTCTCAAAGCATCATTTTTGATCAAGACACCAGAATTGTAACCGGAATTAATACTCTTGATTCGGTTAAAACTAATGTTTATCAAGGACCTGGAGTTACGAGTGATAGAAACCTTCTGAGACCTATAACCTGGTGTAAACAAACAGTTGATAAGGTCATTGATGGAAAGGTTATTGGTAAAGATAGAACTAACTATGAACCTCAAATTTATCCAACTTCTTATTTGATTCAACCAATTAGTTCTGGTTCTACCGTAGCTTATGTTGATAATCTAAGACCTCTCTTTGATTCAAATAATGAATCTACAGTTAGAGATTTCCAAGATTCCATCACAATCACATCACAAGATAATATTGTTGGAGCTTCTGGTACGGCTATTGTATCAACAGCTGGTACTATCACTAGTATTTCA
>Ga0181402_1000471_pt1 | contig 15119 bp, 14 predicted proteins | sample 25SPOviralmetaG_FD_130131 | JGI IMG/M metagenome (GOLD analysis project Ga0181402, IMG submission 130131) | Marine viral communities from the oligotrophic San Pedro Time Series (SPOT) site, San Pedro Channel, CA, USA - 25 SPOT_SRF_2011-08-17 | ecosystem: Environmental > Aquatic > Marine > Strait...
AACTATAAAGGATAAAGCTATGAAAAAAGACGTTAAAGAAGTTATACAAGGTGAAGAACCGCATTTAAATAATCTATTAACACAAGAAGATTTGTCATCATTTAAAGGTATGGTAGACGAGCTTAGAGACACTTGGACCAAGAAACAAATGTTTCGAACAGAAACAGAAGCAAGGTTTTCTGTATTACAAGATAATAGATATCCAACCAAAGCATCAAAATATTGGCAGTGTGTTAGAGAACAGTCATCATACTTAGATAACCTAATGACCTTATCGTTTGATTATAGAAGAAACGAAGCAAAGATTAAATGGTTAGAAGGTAAAGTTGAAAAAGAAGAAGATGAATATAAAAAAACTAAATATAAAATAGATTTAGACGAAGCTATATTTGGTAAAGCTTCTATGGAAAAAGTTGCTAAACATAGAATGAGAGAAATTAAAATGTGGTCTAAATTAAAAGGTGAATTTAATGATGGATCGTTTAATGACAAAGATGTTAATCAACATCAGTTAGAATCTTATGGTATGCAATATCACGAAAAAGCAAAAAGTTTAAATGCAAATTCTAGTGAAGCTGAGGTGTTTAATGTAATGGGACAACTACAATCATTACAAAGAATTAAAAAATCTGGTGAATTAGAAAGCAGTTACACAGAGAAAGAACAAATTGAACAACATGGAAAACCTAAAGTTTGATTTTATATTTTTAGGTCAATCTGTTTTAAAGTATCAAGTGCCTTTTGATATATTTATTACGATTAATCAAATATACGAACAAAATTTTAATAACCTTACACCTGCTAATAGTCAGTTAGTAGGTAAGATAAAAAATGAACACTCATTGTTTTATCAAGGGGTTGATCAAACAAAAATGAAAAATCATAATGTATTGCCTAAAAATGTTACAGATTATTTTATGACTGTGTTTAAACATTATTTAACATTTAATAAAATTAAAGATTACGACCTACATCTTAATTCTATTTGGGTTAACGAAATGAAACAACACGAATACAATCCAGCACATATTCATAGAGGTATGTTGTTTACAGGTCTATCAAGTGTAATGATTTTAAAATTGCCATCAACATATGGTAAAGAATACTCAGCAGGACACATAAAACAAAATGGTAGATTACAGATATTAGGTGCAGCTAATGGTCAGTTTGCAAAGATAGATTATCAACCACCGATGGACCTTAGAGATTTTTATATTTTTCCTTATGATATGAGACATACAGTATATCCATTTAATGGGACCACTGAGACTAGACGAACTCTTGCTGCAAACTGTGATGTACAGTTTGATCCAATAAAAAATAGAGGTGCATTATAATGGATAAACAATATTACATAGATAATCATATAGGTATATTTAAAAACTTTATGTCTAATGAATTGATAAATGATTACACAAACTATTTTAATAAATGTGAACAACAAGGTGCAGTGTATCCAAGACAAGTAGATGAAACGTTAATATCAGATCATGCAATCGATACTATAAGAGATACTAATGTTCCCATGACTTACAATAACAAACCTTTTATAGATATGTTTTTTAAAGATGTGTATCCTCTGTATGTTCAAAAATATTCATACTTAAAAAAGTTGGCTACACATAATATATTAGAAGTAAAGATACAAAAAACTAAAGTTGGAGAAGGTTATCATATGTGGCATTGTGAAAATGCTGAAATGAAAGCTAGAAATAGAATACTAGCTTTTAGTGTTTATCTTAATGATGTTGCAGAAGGTGGAGAGACAGAATTTTTATATCAAAAATGTAGGTTTAAACCTGAAAAAAATACACTATTAGTTTGGCCTTCACAATTTACACACGTTCATAGAGGCAATCCCCCTCTGTCGAATGACAAATATATAATAACGGGATGGGTAGAATACGGATATTAATATGATAACAGAACCACGTTGGAAATCTTACATAGTTGAGACAACACGACCAATCTTTACACCTGAACAATGTCAAATAATTATTAAAGCAGGTAGAAGCGAACCTAAAAACGATGGACATATTGGAGGTAATCAAGGAATTAAAGGTGGAGTCCATGATACTAAAACAAGAACTTCACATATAAGTTGGATACCATTTAAAAAAATGACAGATATGTATAAAGACATAGAAACAATTATGAAAACTACTAATGGTAATCATTTTGGTTTTGATGGAATGACAATTACAGAATATGCACAGTACACAGAATATCCAGAAGGAGGATTTTATGATTGGCATGTAGATAATGATGTAAACATGGCTAATGAACCACCGGTTCGAAAAATATCTATGACTTGTTTGTTATCTCCTGAGAATGAGTTTGAAGGTGGGGATTTAGAATTAATGTCTGAAGGTAAAGTTGCAAAAATAAAACAAGGACACGCAGTATTTTTTGCATCTTTTATAAGACACCGAGTGACACCCGTAATACGTGGTAATAGAAAATCTTTAGTTATGTGGTTTGGAGGCACACCATTTAAATAATGTATAGAGATTTACATTTTCCAACGCCTGTCTATATTGCAGATATAGAACACCCAACTCTTAATCAAGAATTAGAAAGAGATATTGTAGCTTGGTCTAAACAAGATAAAGGTATAGTTAGAACTAATGTACAGGGTTGGCATTCAACTACTAATATGGCAGAGTTACCACAATTTAAAAAACTGGTTGATATGTTATATGCGTGTCAAAAAACAATATACGAACAAGAACATTATGAAAGTGAACCAGTATTAGGTAATATGTGGGCTAATATAAATCCACCAGGTGGAATGAACAGAGCACATCAACATCCTAATTCGTTATGGTCAGGTGTATATTATATTAAAGCACTTAAAAATTCAGGAAATTTAAAAATAGATGATCCAAGATCAGTTGCTTGTATGTCTAGACCAAGACAAAAAGATGGAGAAAAACCTGCACGATTATTTAGAGAAACACATTATGAGCCAATTGCTGGAAGATGTATTATGTTTCCCTCTTGGTTAATGCATTGTGTTGACCCTAATAATTCTAATGATATAAGAATATCAGTGTCTTTTAATTTTTTACAAAAGTGTATGATGGTATGAGTTTTAAAGATAAAAAATATCAAGTAATAAAAAACGCTGTATCATACGATTTAGCTAATTTTATATTAAACTATTTTTTACTTAAACGAGATACAGCAAGTTATATGTATCAACATAACATACACTCACAGTCCCCAATACTTGGAACATGGACCGATAAACAAATACCTAATACTTATTCATGTTATGCTGATTTTGCTATGGAAACTCTTATGGTTAAAATGTTACCAGTAATGAAAGAACATACTGGATTAGATTTAATACCAACATACTCTTATGCTAGAGCTTATAAAAAAGGAGATTGTTTACACCGACATAAAGATAGACCTAGTTGTGAGATATCTACAACAGTTAATTTAGGAGGAGACCCTTGGCCTATATTTATAGATGGTACAGGTGCTAATAATGTTATTAACGAAAGACAAAATGTTGTAAAACCCAATGCTCCTGCAGGCACAAAAGTCTTGCTTGAAGTAGGGGACATGCTAGTATATAGTGGCTGTGAACTTGAACATTGGCGAGAGCCTTTTGACGGGAACATTTGCGGTCAAGTATTTCTACATTATAATCATGTGAATGGCCCATTTGCTGATAAAAATAGATTTGACGGAAGACCTATGTTGGGTCTACCATCATTTGTAAAATAGTATTATAATGAGGTTATATGTTACAAAAATTAGGATTTGTACCTGGGTTTAATAAACAAGTCACAGAGACCGGGGCCGAGGGACAATGGTTTGATGGCGACAATGTTAGGTTTAGATACGGCACTCCAGAAAAAATTGGTGGTTGGACACAGCTAGGAGCAGATAAACTAACAGGTGCAGCTAGAGCTATTCATCAATGGGATGATAACGCTGGTATTAAATACTCAGCAATAGGAACTAATAGAATTTTATATGTGTACTCAGGGGGTACGTATTATGACATACACCCTATAAGAGCTACACTTACAGGTGCTAATTTTACAAGCACATCAGATCAAAATATAATTACAATTACATGTACAGGCGCACATGGATTGGCAGAAAAAGATATTGTAATGTTAGACAGTGTAACTATTCCTGCATCATCAAGTTTTGATGCTACGGATTTTGAAGATAAAAAATTTATGGTAACTGCCATACCTACAACTACAACTTTTACTATTACAATGGGGTCTACAGAAACTGGCACGCCAATGAGCGCAACAGGATCTACGTCTGTTTTATGTTACTACCACGTAGGACCAGCACAACAACTCGGAGGTTTTGGTTGGGGTACAGGTCTATACGGTGGAACAGCTTTAGGAGCAGCTACAACTACATTGTCAACTGCTATAACAGATTTAGTAACAACAGATATTGTGTTAGCAAACACTGCAGCTTTTCCATCATCAGGAGAAATTAGAATTGGTACAGAAGATATAAGTTTTACAAGTAACAATACCTCTACAAATACTTTAAGCGGAGGAGCAAGAGGAGTTAACGGAACAACAAAAGCAACACATAGTGGTGGAGCAAGTGTTTTAAACATATCAGATTATGTTGCATGGGGTGACCCGTCTAACGCTGACTTTACAATTGATCCTGGAATGTGGGTATTAGATAACTATGGAACAAAATTAATTGCACTTATTTATAATGGTCAATGTTTTGAATGGGATGCTTCTGCTGGAAATGCTACATCTACTAGAGCAACACTATTAGCTAATGCACCAACAGCGTCACGTCATGTATTGGTATCTACACCGGATAGACACTTAGTATTTTTTGGTACAGAAACTACAGTAGGTAATACTGCTACTCAAGACGACATGTTTATAAGATTTTCATCTCAAGAAAGTATTGATGAAACAGATTCTTACACAGTCAAAGCAAACAATACTGCAGGCACACAAAGACTTGCAGATGGTTCTAAAATTATGGGAGCTATTAAAGGTAGAGATGCAATTTATGTATGGACCGACACAGCATTATTTCTTATGAAGTTTGTAGGCCAACCATTTACATTCTCATTTGAACAAGTAGGAACTAACTGTGGATTGTTTGGTAAGAATGCATGTATAGAAGTTGATGGTTCTGCTTATTGGATGTCCGAGAATGGATTTTTTACTTACGATGGTCAATTAAAATCTATGCCATGTCTTGTTGAAGATCATGTTTACGATGATATTAATGCTGTATCTAGAGACCTTATTAATGCAGGTTTAAATAATTTGTTTGGTGAAATAACTTGGTTCTATTGTACATCTGCATCGGATTCTGTTAACAGAATGGTTACTTATAATTACTTAGACTCTAGTGCTAAACGCCCTATATGGACGACAGGTACTTTACCTCGAACAGCTTGGAAAGACTCGGCAGTATTTGATAAACCTCATGCAACCTTTTATGATTCAACAGATAATGCAGCTAGCGATTGCACTGGAAATACTGATGGTATTACTATATACTATGAACACGAAACAGGGACCGATCAGATTAATGCTGGTGGTGTAACAACTGCTATTATAGGCACAATTACTTCTGGTGATTTTGACATTACACAGAAACGAGCTTCTACTGGAGCTGTTGTGGGGATGCCAGATATTAGAGGTGATGGTGAATTCATTATGAGAATACAAAGATTTATACCAGATTTTATTTCACAGACAGGTAATACTAGAGTTAGTTTTGTAACAAGAAACTATCCTAATAGTTCTGCAACTACTACAAACTTTGACGTAAGTTCTACTACAACTAAAAAAGACACACGACTTAGAGCCAGATCTATTGCTATTAAAGTTGCTAATACTACAACTAATGAAGATTGGAAACTCGGTACATTTAGACTAGACATTGCACCGGGAGGTAGAAGATAATGGTAGCTTTTTATAATCCTGGAGATCAAGAACTTTACAAACAATTTCAATATCTTCCTCAAGAACAATTTAGATTAGGTCTTAACTTACCAAAAAATACAGAAGCAGAAGCTGTTAATACTACATTTGGTATACCGGCAACTAACGCTTTTACTGGAAGTGGGAACAAAAATTATTTTACTGGTTCTACTGATCAATTAATAAATAATTTTAACGCTGCTAATCAACAAGGTTATTTTAATAGTTTACCTACACCTAATGTAGACTCTTTAGATCAATCTATGAGAGATAAAACTTTTATGGGTATGAGAAGTTATAATGAAAATCAAGATGTAAATCCTGTAGACGCTGGAGAATATTTAGCAGCTAATCAAGATATACCTACAAGATTTGATCCAACAATAGCCGGAAAAGTACAAGAAACTTTAGATAAAAGTAAAGATTTAATTGGAAAAGGTATTGCCGCTTTTGGAGGTTTTGGACCAGTTTCTTTTATTGCTAGCAAGTTAGATAGATTTAATACTTTACCAGCAATGGATAGAGAATATATAAATCAAAGTAAATATTATACAGGCCCAACTGTATTTGGAGAAAACAATTCAGGCCTTGCTAAAGATCCTTTTGGTATTAATGTAAGATCAATGTTTGGAAATTACGGTGCATACGTAGATAAAACAGCAGAAGAACTAGAAGAAAAAAATAAAATAAAAGCTTTGACAGGATTACAATTAAAAAAATTAAATTTTTACAGAGCAGAAAAAGAAAAAAGAGCTAGAGATTTAAAAATAGCACAATCAGAAGCAGCAGCTATGAATGATAAAGCACAAAATCAAAATTTTCAACAAGCAGTTGCACAAGGGAGAGAGTTTTATGATCAATTTGGTAAAGGTGGTGAAGGGGCAAGTCAAACAAGAGAACAAGCCGGACCAGGATTTAGTGGTTCAGGTACCGCAGCCGAAATGGGTTCTTTTAGATATGGGGGATTAGCAAATATTTTATAATGGCAAAGATAGTAGAATCATTAACTAGAGCAGAACCAGAATACAGTCAAAGAAATATACAATCTTTGGTCAGGGATCTTGACTCAGTAATTACAAAATTAAATAGTACGTTTCAAGACGAAGTAAAACAGGAGATAGAAGCTAAGAGTTTCTTTCTAGAATAATGGCAGTAGTAAACCAATATAAATTTTACGGTAAAACAACGACAGCTGCAGAGACTGTAAACATGTTATCACCAGCTGTTAACGAAACTTATATTGTTAAATCATTAAGAGTTACAAACAAATCAGGTTCTAATACACCCACTGTAACTATTAAAAATAATGCATTTGAGATAGTAAATACACAAACACTAGTAGCTGCTACAAGTGTAGAAATATTAACTTTACCTTTAATTGTAGAAGGTGGGACTGTATTATCTTACACCACAGCTGGCACCGTATCAGATGGTGTAGTATTTGGTATTAGTTATCTTAATATATTAAAGGAGAAAATAGACTAATGGAAATAAAACAAGCAAAAGTAGAGACTACTTATAGACATAAAAAAACTGGTGAGGTTTTTAAGGAAAGAAAAGACTGGGAAAGCAAAGGTTTTAAGAACGAAGACATGGCACAAGACGTAAAAGTTATAATGCCTCCTCTTGATTTGTTCTCAAAAACCAAGTAAACATAGGAATTAAGGTAAAATTATGGCAATATCTAGAATGCAAGAACCCAGACAACTCTATGGATTAGGAAGCTTAGTTAAAAAAGCTGTTCGTGGTGTTAAAAAAATTGTTAAAAGTCCAATAGGTAAAGCTGCTTTAATAGGCGGTCTTGGTTATGGACTAGGTGGTGCAAAATTTTTAGGTGGTTCTGGTATTTTTTCTGGAGGCCAAGGTATGAGTCGTTTTGGAAATCTTTTAAATTTAGTTAAAGCTAAAGGAACAGCTTCTGGTAAGCCAGGATTATTTAGTAGTTTATTTTATAACCCTAAAGGTGAATTTAGTTTAGGTAGAACAGCATTAACAGGTCTGGCCGGCACAGCTTTAGCAGCTCCATTCTTAATGGGTGATGACGAAGAAGAAGAATTTGAAGATGTCATAGATGTAGGCGGTATTAGACAAAGTGCCCAAGATTATTATAGAGGTCTTGGTGGAGAAAATTTAGCATTTATGCCACAAAAACAATTTGTACAACCTAACTTTTATGCAGCAGCTGGTGGTAGAGCTATGTTAAGTATAGGTGGTGAACCAGGTAATGCACAAGCAGAACAAATGTTAATGGCAGAATTTGTTAAATACAAAAACAAAGGTGGCACATTATCTTTTGAGCAATTTGTAAAAGCAGTAATGCAACAGCAACAAGCACCTGAAGGTGCAGGCATGGAACAACCAGAACCTGTTATGATGGCAGCTAATGGAGGACCTGTACCAGATTCAACAGTTGCAGGATACACTACACCAGCAGGTTATAATAAATTTGATTACAGATCAGGCGGAGTGCCTGTAAGAGTAGGAGCACAAGAAGGTGGAATTATGGAAACAGAAGCTTCTGAAATGATTGACATGGGTGGTATGGAAAAAGATTTTAGAAACGAAGGTGGTTTTGTAGCAATGGGTGGCAAAGAAAGAGCTGACGATGTACCTGCTAGACTATCAAAAAATGAGTTTGTATTTACAGCAGATGCTGTTAGAAATGCAGGAGGCGGCGATATAGATAAAGGCGCTGAAGTTATGGAGAATTTAATGAATAACTTAGAACAAGGTGGCGAAGTTTCTGAGGATTCACAAGGATTAGAAGGTGCGCAAGCAATGTATGATCAACAACAAATGTTACAATCGAGGGTAATATAATGGCAATAGCAGATTTTTTAGAACCAGCAGTAAAAGATTACGCAACACAAGCAACGGCTACTTATTCTGCACCTATAAATACTTCAACATTTATGGGGACTGGTACAGGACAAAACCCTTTTGTAGCACAAGAAGACCAATTACAAACACAAGCAATTAATCTTGCTCAACAAGGTGTAGGATCTTACCAACCATTTTTAGATGCAGCTAAATCTGCTCAAGCAGATGCAACTAAAACAATTGGTGGACTTGGTGCATTAACAGGAGCAGATGCTTACAAAGATTTTATGTCTCCGTATCAACAACAAGTTATTGATACATCAATGAAAGCTTTTCAAGATTCAAGAACAGGTAATAGACAAGCCATTCAAGATGCAGCTGTAGGTTCAGGTAATTTTGGTGGTGGTAGAGAAGGAGCAATGTTAGGACAATACGATGCTGATACAACAGCAGGCGAAGCAGCATTACGAGCACAATTAGACGCACAAAATTTTGCACAAGCAAATCAATTAGCTCAACAAAACTTTATGAACCAAGGTGCAATAGCTGGACTACAATCAGGTTTAGCTAACCAACAATTTGGTTTATCTAATTTTCAAAGAGGATCTATGGGTCAAGATGTTTCTGCATTAGGATCTCTTGGTGCATTACGACAAGGTATGGATCAAGCTAATCTATCAGCTAATCAACAAGCTTTACAAACTGCAGCTTACGAACCTTACGGAAGACTTTCACAATACGGTAACACATTAACTGGTTTAGCAGGTGGTGTAGCAGGACAACAGTATGCACAACCAGCACCTGCAAGTCCTTTCTCAACTGCCTTATCTACAGCGTTAGGTGTTGGTGGATTGTACGGAAAAATATTTGGGTAATTAATTATGAGACCATTAAATAGACCAATGTTTAGATACGGCGGCCCTATTAAAGAGGGTGTTATGTCAGGCATCAGGGAACCTAAAAAAGATGGTGGCCCTGCAGGCATGGGATTAGTAGGTGATCAAAGATATCCTAAAACAGATGGTAGAGAACATCACGCTTTCTTTTTAGCAGCTCCAGCAGCATATACAGCAGGTAGAATGGCTCTTATGAGAGCAGCTCCAGTAGCAGCACGATATGCAAAACAAGGATTAGGAGCTATAAGAAATATGTTTGCTAAACCAGTAGGAGTTCAAGGACCAACTGGAACAGTTACTCAAGGTGGATTAAATGTTGCACGTACTAAAGGAAGAATACCAGGTGCAAGTGGCAGCTATTCACCAATAAATATTACAAGAAGTCCATCAACTGTAACAGGATCAGGAGCACCAATGACACAAACAGGTTTAGTACCTACTCGTTTTGGTAGTTATTTAGAAGGAACAGCTTCAGGTCAATTAGCTAAAGGATTATACAAAGGAGCAACATCTGCAAAAGCAGCAGGTATTACACAAAAAGTAGGTAAAGGAGTTTGGAAAGTTGCAAAAGATCCTATAACAATAGCTTCTGCTGCATATTATTTCTATCCAGATGGTACACCAAAAGCAGAAGAAGAACTAGAAATGCAAGGTCCACCACCTCCAGGCGGTTTAAATAAACTATTAAACGATACTGATCAAAAAGGTGCTCCAGGTAGTGGTGCAGAACTAAGTCCAAAAGAAAGACGTGCGAGTCAAGTAGAAAAATACAGGGACATTATGGATATTAAAGGTATGAATAAAGAAGCTGCTTACGACTCATTAATTGCAGCTAGTCAAGCTGTTAACCAAGCAGGTGGGGATTTAAAAGGATCTATTAAAGATGGTAGTTTAATTAATCAAATTATACAATCAACTAGTAAAGCATTTGATAAACCTAAGAAAACTAAAGACGCTATTGATACTCTTATACTTAAAGGTGAGATTGAAAAAGATATTAAAGCTTCTGATCCGAGTGCTAAACTTCTTAACCAGTACAGATTAAAACAAATGGAAAAAATAGATAAAGATTTAAACACAGGTTTTGCAGAAGCTAAAATAGCAGCTTCTAAAAATTTATCTGGTCAAGCAGCAATTGATGCTGCAGCGTCTGTTGCATCAGATAATTACAAAGGAAATATTATTACAAAATCACAATTAACAGATGTAATGGAAGCGGCTAAAGGTTCTGGAGAAATATCAGAGCAAGATATAATTATTTCTGCAACTCAAGAAGTTATAAAAGGTAAAAATTTACCTGACGGTGATTACACTGTAGGTGATGTTTTAGTTACAATTAAGGACAACCAAGTAGTACCCGGATCTATTAAGAGGTAACACATGGCCTCAAATTTTGATTATTCAGCTTATTTTAACACAGCAGATAAGGCTAGCAAGGTAGGTACAATTGAATCTATGCTATCAGGTGTAGCATCTGGTTTAATTGCAATACCAAAAGGTTTCTTTTCTTTAGGTGCAAGTCTAATGGACCTCGGTGTTAACAGTGGTAAAGCTGCTGCAGTAGAACAATGGTTTGATGACCTTACAGAATTTGATGAGAAAGCAGAAGCAACAGCTGCTGGTAAAATTACAGAAGCATTAGTTAACATAGGTATACCTGGTGGACTAGCATTTAAATCCGCTAGCGGTATGGCAAAGACTGCAATGCTTGCAGGTAAAAATAATAAGTACGTTAGATTAAATAATAAAAAATTAGTTGATGCAGCTGATGAAGCATTAGAACTTACAGCCAAAGGTAAAGGTAGACAATTTATTGCTGGCGCAATTGGTGGTGGTATTGCAGAAGGTGTGTTTGTAGGTGATGCAGAAGCTATTGGTACGTTCGGAGATCTGTTAGGTGGTCCAACTAAAATAGATAGAAGTGATACGGACCCAGATGCAACAAGAGAAATATTAAACAGAATTAAATTTGGTACAGAAGGTGCATTATTTACAGGTATCCTTAGTGGTGCAGGTACAGTTATTAAAAAAATAACAAACAGGAATAAGGGATTAGACACAGCTAACTCTCAGTTAGATAGATGGATTGATACTGTTGCATCAAAATTTAGAGCACGTAGTGGTAAGACACAAGAATTTTTTGATGTAGAAAGACAATCTATTGGTGCGCAAGCAGCTGATGCAAACGTTGCAAGAAACTTTTCTAGAGATCTTGATGTTGATATAGATAGATTATTTCCACCAATGCGTACTGTATTTAATAAACAATCTGCAAAAGAAAGAACAAAATTTTTAGGTGATGTAAACGATGCGTTATTATCAGGAGAAGCAAGACTTGGTGACGATGGTGTTGCAGCATTTGGTGATATGGACACTGCAATGGTACAAAAAGTAAAAGATCAAATAAGAAAATTTGCACCTACCGCAGACAAAGCAAAAGAATTAGAAATTTCTATTCTTGGTGGACTGTCAAATATGAGAACAGCTTGGTCTAAATTATTTTCTAAACTAGGTGGGACCTTAGATGCTGCGGATATACAATCTTTTAAACAATTGTTTGGTGGTAAATTTAAAAACTACCTTGGTTCTACATATGATATCTTTCAAGACAAAAGTATTTTACCATGGTTAAGATATAAACCTGCAGCTGAAGCTGTAGAAAATGCTAAAACATTATTTAAATCTAGTGCAAAAGAAGCAGGTAAAGATCTTACAGATTTAGAAGCAGAACAAATTGTTAACAATGTATTAAAAACTTCAGGATTACCTAAAGGTTTAAGAATGGACAAACCTTCTGATGCATTATTTAATATACCAGATTTTTTTGTAAACAGAACTGCATTAGATGATGCAGTTAAACGTGGTGGTATTGCTAGAATATCAATTAAAGATTTAGAATCTGCTGCAGATAGAAAAGTAATTGATGATTTATTTGGTAAACAAAAAAATCCTATGCAAACAATGATAGGTGGTATGGCTAAATTATCTTTAATTACAAGACGTAATTTATTTTATGATGATCTTTTAAAAAAGAATGATGAAGTAGTTGCTAATTGGACAGCTGCCGCTGACAAACGAGCTGTATCGCAACCCATGTTTGCTAGATCAGAGCAAGAAGCTAGAGCATTTTTTGGTGATGACTATAGAAGAATACAACCTATTGATCCTGCGCAAACTTTAAACGTAAACATTGCATCAGGTTCAAGTAATCCTTTTGGTGACGTTGCTAAACCATTTTTTGCAAGACCAGGTATTGCAGATGCTATGGAACAAACTTCGTTAACTACACAAGGTTCAGGTATACTTGGTAGAATATATGAAAGTTTAGTATTGTATCCTAAAGCTACATCACAGATAGCTAAAACAATTTTATCACCAGTAACACACTTACGTAACTTTGTAAGTGCTGGAGCTTTTGCTGCAGCAAATGGGATCTTACCAGCCGCAGACTTAGGTGCAATCAAACAAGCATACCAAGCATTACAGACACCATTAAAAGGCACAAGACAACAAAATGATTTGTATCAAGAATTGTTAGAATTAGGTGTTGTAAACTCTAACGTAAGACTTGGAGATCTATCTAGACTATTAAAAGATGTAAACTTTGGTGAGACTATGACATCTGACAAAGGTATGAGAATGTTATTAAAACCATTATCAAAATTAAAATCTGTATCACAAGATTTGTACACGGCTGAAGATGACTTTTGGAAAATATATTCTTGGGCTATAGAAAAATCTAGATTAGAAAAAGCATATGAAAAAGTTGGGTTAGTTAGAGGACAATCTTTTAAACGTAATGGTGTTGATGTTAGATTAGATGAACAATTTTTTAAACAAGAAGCAGCTGACATTGTAAGAAATAATATACCTAACTATGATTATGTATCTGATTTTGTAAAAGGTTTAAGAAAATTACCTATTGGTAACTTCGTATCTTTTCCAGCAGAAATAGCTAGAACAGGTACAAATATTGTAAGAAGAGCATTAAGAGAAATAAATGAATCAGTAACTTTAGCTGATGGTACAGTTGTAAAACCTATGCAGGGTATTGGGTATACTAGATTAATGGGCTTTACGACTACAGTTGCAGCTATACCAGTGGCTACAACAGCAGCATTTCAAGCCCTATACGACGTCACAGACGAGGAAAAAGAGGCTATCCGTAGGTTTGCAGCCCAATGGTCAAAAAACTCTACATTACTGCCTATTAAACAAGAAGATGGTAGTTTTAAATACATAGATTTTAGTCACGCTAATGCATACGACACATTAATTAGACCATTACAATCAATAGTTAACGCTGTTCAAGATGGTAGAACAGATGAAAATGGTATGATGGATGACTTTGCAAAGGGTTTATTTACAGCTATGTCAGAATTTGGTCAGCCGTTTATATCAGAATCTATTTGGACAGAAGCTGCATTAGATATTATAGCTAGAGGTGGTAGAACAAGAGAAGGTTTCCAAGTTTACAGTCCAGAAGATACAGCAGGAGATCGTAATAGTAAAATATTTGCACACTTAGTTAGAGCGCAAATGCCTTTTTCTGTCGATCAATTAAAAAGATTAGACAGATCCATAGAGTCTGTTGATGTAATTACAAAAGGTAAGTTTGATGAATATGGTCAAGAGTTTGAATTTGGTGATGAGTTTCAAGGATTATTTGGTTTTAGATCTGTAAAAGTAAATCCAGAAAGAGCAATGAATTTTAAAGTTGCGGACTTTCAAAAAGGTGTGAGGGATTCAAGATCATTATTTACTAGAGTTGCGTTAAAAGGTGGACCAGTTGAACCTAAAGAAATTGTAGATGCATACATAAATGCTAACCGTGCATTGTTTGATGTAAAAAAAAATTTAAAAGGTGACATGGATGCAGCAAGATTATTAAATATTTCTGAAGAGGGTTTTTATGGAGCATTAGATAGAATTTCTAATCAAGAAATAAACTCAATTGAACAAAATATTTACCGACCTTATAGAATATCAAAAGAAGTTAGAGATGCGTTTGAACAAAACGCTTCAAAAATTGGTATTGCAAATCCATTTGATGAAGCTGCAGATGTAATTTCAGAATTAGAAGGTGAGTTTGCAAATTTAAGTTTAGATTTAGCTGAGTTTCCTGTGTTTGCAAATCCATTAGAAACTATTATGCAAGACACACCACTAGGTCCTACAACACTTAATTTACCTAGCATTGACGCTAATACTGTGTCAGCTCAAGTGCAAGGCGGTAATTTTAATAACTTGACAACAGAACAAAAATTATCAATACTATTTCCACAAGGATAACATGGCTAAAAATGCATTACAAAAAATAGAAGACCACGAAAAGCTTTGTCGTATTATGCAGAAGCAAACGCATGACAAGATACACAAGCTTGAGCGTCAAATTAACCGCGTAGAAAGCATCTTATTAGTGTCTACTGGAGCGTTGATCTCAGGTATGGCC
>Ga0181402_1000472_pt1 | contig 15118 bp, 34 predicted proteins | sample 25SPOviralmetaG_FD_130131 | JGI IMG/M metagenome (GOLD analysis project Ga0181402, IMG submission 130131) | Marine viral communities from the oligotrophic San Pedro Time Series (SPOT) site, San Pedro Channel, CA, USA - 25 SPOT_SRF_2011-08-17 | ecosystem: Environmental > Aquatic > Marine > Strait...
GGAGTGGAACACCCAAACAAAAGGACAAAAATATAAAGTAAATTAAAGTGAAACATTTTCAAACTCTACCTCTCTATTTCCATAACTCTTATTGTAACTAAATAAATATTGTTCTCTATCTGTATCTATTGAATGATACTGAAATTCTTCATTTGGTGGATCAACTGCATAACAAGCAACATCCCATGACCATGTGCTAGGGTCAGTATATTCGTACTCGCCCGAACCATCTTGCTTGAGTCTAGTCCATTCGTCACCACAATGGATATTGTAATCTACAAAAGTGCCATCTTCTAGTTCGTAACTATTCCAATAGTCAAAGTTATCTCCTTCAGTTTCAACTTCGGGATTACTCTCAACTTTTTTGATGTGAGTTAATGCTAAATCCATTATTGCTAAAGCAACTTCTTTAGGCGCTTGCCAAGGTTTTTCTAGTTCAATCATTTTGTTGTCCCTTATTTGATATTGTTCCATTTTTAATTAATTGTTCAAATATACCCCACATTTTTTGATAGCGAGTGTCATGTAGTTGCTTCATTCCGATCAACATATTTAATAATTGGTCTTCGGTATGTTCTATTGGAGAATCTCCAATAGCATATATGATTGTTTCTATGTCTTCACCTATTTGGTGCAAGTCACTCATTGCGTCTTCTAGTTCAAATCTATTCATGGTATTTAACTATATATGTTTTAAAACTTCTGTCAACTAAAATATCATTTATCATAGAAAAAATGATGCCCCAACTGCCCCCTGCAAGCCCACAAGAAATGCCGTAGGGTAACCCTAGAACCTTCTCTTCTCCTTCGTGCTTGCTTTGCCATTCGATGTGATCTGCAACTTTTTTTAATGCAACATAAAATGCCTCATAATTTACTGCTCGATTACCCCCAATTTTATCTTGGGTGTACATATTATATATGCCTTTATTTTGAGTGGCATCGGTCACGGCAAAACTATACCAACCTAATTGATTGTCATTATTCATCATTGCATGGCAATCAGCGGAATAAGCATTGGGATAGCGACATTTAATTTGATGGGCAATTCCTGCACCCATTACATTATGGGTATTGCAAGAGTGCGCAATAAAATTCATATCATTTGGAAAATTAAGAAGATTGCCGTCTATGATCTCTATCATGCCAATACATTAAATCAGTAATTACTAAATGTCAAGCCTTATTGGGATGATTTCTTCGCCTTTTTCATTCTTCACTAAAGCATTAACTGATTTACATTTATTTGGGTTGGCTACAAAAATTTTTGGATTATCATCTGAATTTAAAATCCTACTTAAATTATTTGGATTTATTTCGACACATTCTAGTAAATCTTTTCCATTATGTTTTCCTAAATCATAAGAGTGTGGATATAACCCTTCTTCTTGGTTTAAGAAACAAGTGACTCTTCCGTATTTTATTTTACCATTTGATTTATATTTAATAAATGCCCCCAAAGAAAAACCTTTCTTTTGAAATAATTGATTTCTAGGAGTATATGGCTTACATTGACTTTTTTTTATTTTGAAACTTTTAAACTTGCCAACCATTTTTTCAATCGGCTTTAAAGTCTTTGGGTCAACTTGCATGCATTCAAAAGTAGGATCAGATTTATTGTCTGACAAAATGGTTAATATTTCTCCAACCCTTCTTTTTAATTTTAAAGATTTTTCTTTTATATAATCTCCAATAGATAACTCTCTGTTTGTTTTCTTCATGCAGTAGTTAAATTATTGCGTAAAATTTTTATAGCTTTATCTTTTTGTTTAACCTCGCATTCCCATTTAACTTCTTTATTTGGGTCGATGGCAATTATAGGTGGGATATTACCAAGAGCAAAATAATCTGCATGAGAACGAGGCTTTTCGGGTTTGCCCTCTGACCAATGAAAAACAGGAGCGATAAAATTATTTTCACCTTCTCCTTGGTTAACCCATGTGTAGGCGCAACGCTCGGCTTGCCACTTAATGGAAGATTCTTCTGATGGATTGCACATATGGTGTAAATTATCAAAGCAGACAGGTATGTTCGCTTTAAATGTTTCAAATAAATAGTCACTAAATTTAATGCAATTATCTACATTGAAGAAGCCTTTATCTTCGTTCTCGATAGTCAAACGCTTATAAACTCCTTTATCACAGATGGAGAGATTGCGAAAAAATCTAGTTGCGACAAGCTCCAATGTTTCATCTGCTTGTGGGGTGTAGTTGATATGAATATTCATTGGTGCAGTATGGTCTTGAGGTAGACCCAACTTGTCAAGAATACTAGCTTGGAAATTTAGTTCATTTATTGTGCGATCAACTGCATCTCGATTACTTGAAGCAAGAACATTGAATTGGTCGGGGTGAGAACCGATTGATATTTTAAAAGTTTGCGCAATTAAACCTGCAAATCTTAACTCTTGATCGATTTGAGCATGGTTCGGCAGGTCTTCAAAAGACAATGCCAAAGTTTTATCGGTAAGGAGAGGAAAAAGAGCAGAACTAAGACGATAATGCCTAATATCTGAGGAATTACAATGATTGATAATATATTGAGTAACAATAACATTGTGCAAAATTCTTTCAGATAATTGTTTAATTGCTTCATCTCTACTTTCTGAATTACACAAATCATTGAATCTTTTTCGAGTCATTGTTCTGAATGAATATTTCTTCTTGTCTTTGTCTTTGAGTTGTTCGCTAATGCAGGTTAGTCCTAGTATTTGTGTCATGTTTAAACATTACTACATAAAACAATATATGTCAAGTATTTTTGTGTACTAATAAATATGGAGTTAGAAAAAATGATTGTATTGGGCATTGGCGCTATGGTTTCGGTAGTAGCATTTTACTTAAAGAAAGAGAGCGCCAAAATAGAAAAAATATCCTCAAAGTTAAGAAGGATTGAGGTGGATTTAGCAAAAAATGATGCTAGAGATTGCGAGCGATGGTCGCAAATTCAAAAACTGCTAGAAGATAGAAGGCAAGACGCTATAAAGTTATACAACGATATTAATAGTAAATAAGATGCAAATGTTAGTAGATTTGTGGAATATATTCCTATTGTTTTATGTAATATTTGCTTTAGGGGTGATATTTTTCCCAAAAAAATAATACAAAGGCTTAGTCGTTTTGGGTGACTTGTTCCCATCTGCTATCGTAATTGAGTTTAAATTTGCCTTGGTAGCCTTCGTATCCTTGTATCCTTTCAGATGGCGCAAACAAAGTCAAGTAGAATTTTCCATTTTCTTTTTTGTAGAGAAAGTATTCCTTACCAATGACAGGTTTGAATTTCATTTGGGCGTTAAATAATATTTCGTTCCACTTGAATTCTTCAGATAATTCTTCGGCTTGCTTTTTTAATTCATCAAATTTTTCTTTGAAGTATTTATTTGTCGAATGTACTGCTCCGTTCTTCCATGCGCCAAGATTATTTGGCTTGATGGCGGGCGCACTTAGGTCACTAGCATAAGGCAATAAATGAGGGTTTGAGACTACATTATCGGGGACTTTTTTTTTATTCATAATCTATATTCCCAATATTTTAAATCTTTTTTCATGTCTTCAATCTTAGCCATAGTCATTACATCATGTCTAGGTTTGCCTTCCCAGGGGGTACGAGAGTACAGCTTATATACCGCTTTCCATTTGCGTTTTACAAAGTAGTTATTATTTAACTTATCCCAAGCATCATATATAAAGTCCCCTTGTTTGTCAAATAATTTGCTATAAATTTCTTTTATTTCCGTTGTATTATTTAATCCTACTTTTTTAAAAAACCAATCGCATAAGTCTTTTCTTCTGAAATAAATAAAATGATCTTTTTGTTGAAATACGATAAAGTCCGCTTTTCCTAATAGCCAACCATCTTTACCCGATGTACCCAAAATCTCCAAGTAAGTAATATCAAAACGATTGTCTTTTGCTGATTTTACATCTACACGAATCACTTTGCCTTTGGCAGAGATTTTATAATCCCAATGCTCCATAACGTTTTGGTAATAATTGGCTTCTTTAGGATTGTAGCCTTTAAGCCGACTAATATTAAAAAAATTTAGTTCAGCAATATCACCCATCTTTTGTGAGGATTCTGCCCTATTCATTCACAATAAGTTCTTCAGACCGAAAAGGTATTAACCATCCTTTCCCATTATGTATTTCGGTAGTGTCTTTGGGTCTTTGATATTTTATATTCAAAGATTTGGTCAAGTCTTTTATTTGGCGATTATTTAGTTCTAAGCGTTCTCCATCCACCCAAATTGCAAAAGGAATCTCACCATTAACACTCAAAGGATGGGGTAGTGGATTGATCTCAATTTTTTGGTTAATTGTAAATTTTGGAATAAAATTAGGCGGAAAAACAGGGGTGAAATCGGGCGGAGGTGGAGGAATGTAGGAAATGTTCGGAACTCTTGAGTTGCAACCGAAGAGTACAAAAAGGCAAATGAGCCAAAAATTATTCTTCACTACCCTCGATATTTTCATATAAACAATCTTTTATGAGTTTTTTTACCTCATCTTTTTTGTTAGGAAATTCTTTGTTTAAGAGGCGGTCAACGACTTGAGCATAATAAGAATGCAAAACATCTTCTTCGCTAAAATTTATTTTATAATTAATTGGCTCTGTTACTTCCATAATATTATAATCATTATAAATACTGCTAACAATACTAATCCCCAACGCTCTTGATTCATTTTAAATCCTGTTTGATATAAAACAATAATTTTAACTGATATTAAGTTAAAAGTCAAGTAAAATTTAATCTTTGATCTCTTTTAATAATTTAATGTACTTTTCTACATCTTTTATTTCGTCAAAAATTTTACCCCAATTATTTTTATTTTCCTTATTTACTGATTGAATTAATTCTAATGAAAGTTCATTTAGTTCTTCCACGCACTTTAAAAAAATATGCTTATCTTTGTCTTCTAATTTCATATTAAAGAGATTCGCACAACTTATGACCCAAGCTAGTGATTTTTCTCTTACCATCAATTTCAATTAAATTTTTATTCAAAAGGTATAACTCATGATCCCTCTGTAAAGCGGTTTTACTTAAACCTAGCTTTGCGGATAGACCTGTCAAAGTAGTTGCCCCACTTTTCTTTAATATTTTTAATATCTGCTTTTCGGTATTGCTTAATCCGAATGGCAATATTCCAACGCTTTTAGATAAATCCTTAAAGCACTCTAATGTAAAGTGGTTAGTCTCTTTTGAGCCACAATAAAGATTTACCTCTTTCGATCTCTTTACCGCACTTCTAGCGTTGCCTCTGATTGTTGAGGCGACCTGCTTCAAGCAATCATTGTCAAAGTTTATATTGGGGGCGCAGAGTTTAACAATTTCAGCCAACTCTTCTTCGTTGTAAGGCTCAAAATCTATATTCGTTAGCCTATCTTTGAGCGGTGGAAATATTTTATCAGTTTCAGTTGTAGCAAAAATAAATGTTTGTTGCTTGAAATTGAATTCAAAATTCATATCATTCCAGACAAATACTTTTCTACTATTCGCTTCAGTATTAAAGATCGTTAAAAAAGCCATAGTCAAATCCAACGGCAAAGCATGGCATTCATCAAATAAAATTGTGACTTCGTTGTCCGCAATAACAGGAAGGAATATTTGCTCAAAAAACGCCTCATTGTTTTTAATTGTAGAGCAATTCAATTCCAAAAAAGTCCTTTTCTCTCCATCTTGGTTATGTAGGTTCTTGGCGAAACCTTTTGCGAACTCAGTCTTGCCTAATCCTTTTGCGCCCGCCATTAATAGGAAAGGCGCTTGAGATGTTTTATGGAAGGCATCCAAGTAGAAAGATAGCTTTCTTTTTACGGCATCTTGACCGATTAGGTCGGGGAAATATTTGTTTGAATTATTCATAGTTTTGTAATTGTGAATTCGATTTTTGGAGTGGGTTCTTTTTCGCTTGAATTAGATTTAGAAGCGTTGGTTTTGTAGCATGATCTACATTGTGATCTTTTGCCAAAAAGCCTTCGCTTGTCAGAGTTGAAGTCTGATAGGGGTAGGTTGGTATTGCATTTACTGCATTCTTTTTTTACATCAATAGTAGACTTGACTGACTCTAGCCAATCCTTGCTAACTAAGACAACCGCTTTCTTGCCTATATAGCATCCTAGCTCGTCATAAGTAATTTCAGTATATTTCATATGTAAAAACACAATAAGCGATAAACCTTATATTGTCAATTAAATAAATTTTTAATTTGGGATCTATATTTGAGCATTTCTTCTAATAGGACGCAAGTTACATCTAAAAGCTCATCAAGAGCTTCGATATCAGTTTCCCTATGCTCTGAAGGCTTATTTCCCGAATTGTGAATATCTATTAAATCTGCTATGGAGTCAATCTGTTTGTTGTAATGAACGATTAAATTGTTGCAACAATTATTTATTGATTGTGACATTTTTTCTTTTTCTAATTCGGTAGGTTCAACTCTTTTTTGTTGTAAAATCTTGAGCTTTTTCAAATTAGATAAATATTTTGATTCCAATTCGTGAATTTTTTCCACATGAAATTCATAGGTTTGCCAAGCTAATTCTAAATCATCCATTTTATAGGAACTTATATAGTATGCTTAGTTGATTCAAGCCCATGTATTTCGCAAAGTAAGCGCAGAACTCAGCAACCTTTTGATTACTCCAAGATTCCTCGTTTATAATCCTTCCAACTGCCTCATATTCTCTATGATGCCATAATTCTGTAAGTTCAATGTATTCAGTAGGGTGTTTGTCCATGATTTGTATTTTTAATAATTAATAAAGAACTATAATCATGCATAGCTTATAAATAAAGTCAAGTTTTTTTTGTGTACTAACTTGTATGAGGGAAGAAATTATCAATCATCTGACGATGAATCGCTTGCGTTCGGAAGGTTTTTCTGCGCCATGTAACCAAGAAATAAGAGTAGCTTTTATTTTGGCGCATAAAGATTACGAAAAACTCACGGAAAAAGAGATTCAAGAAATTTTAAATAAAATAAACGAAGGAAAGAAATGAAAAAACAAATAGCAACAATAATCTTGTCGATAACTTTACCTGTCATCGGTATTTGGATACTATCATCTTGCAATGAAGCAAACTTTAAGGAATTAACAAATATCCCAAAATTTGAAGAAGAGATGACATCAGAAATAAAAAAAGGAGATATAGCAGTACATTTCTCAATGCAAAGATCATTCAATTGGACAAAAACAAAAGTGCCTACTGATATAAAAGTGACATTATTTGACTCTAAATATAAAGAGTTGAATTATTATTATTTTTTAGCTTTTAATGATTGGTTTAAAAAATTAAAGTTTGAAAATGGGATAATGCCAATAAATAGTAAAGAAAATTTAGATTGCGACAATTTTGCAATGCTATATAAGTCTTTAGTTGGCGTATCGGCTTATAAAAGCGAAGAACAGAGCGAACCTGCCGTTGCGCTATTGGTTGTAGAGCAAATCAATGAATTTGGCGGTATACCAGCCACGGGAGGGCTACATATGGTTAATTTAGTTATGACTAATAATGGTTGGTTTATATTTGAGCCTCAGACAGGGAAATACACTTTGTTAGAAAGGTATCCAAACCAAGAGTATATACAATATTTAATATTATAACCAATGGTTATTGATTGAAGTTAAATCGGAAGGGAATACTTGGTGTATCTTGCAGGCAGTTTTTCCTTGATTGTTGTAGTTGCTGATCGTCTCTAACGAAATTATATCATCAAAATAGCTATCTGCGTTAATTTCAAAAATTGAGTAGTCTGATTTGTTTGCCTTATTTGCGATAGATTGAATCATAATTAAGGGCGGGTTAAATGTTATAGATATTAATATTTCGGCAAAAAAATCTTCTGAAATCCCACTATTTATGGAGAAATCAAGCTCTAGTAGTGGGGTCGAGGACTCAGTAAACGCTATAGCTAGAGTAGAATCAACATATAACTCTTGGAATAAAGATTTTTTTTCTAAAAAATAATTGTGCGCATTAACGAATATATGTTTTTCCATTTTACAGATAAAATACTAAAAATCAAAATATCATTTAATGCACTAAATATTTTTCCTTTTTCTGTTCATCTCACAGGCATCTCTCCACTTTATTACATCTTCGCAAAGTTTATAAAACTCGTCTAAAGATAGTTTACCTTTAGCCATATTTGCTTCAGCTACACAAATGTTTAAATTATCCAAATCATTAGTGCCATCTTTTGCTGTAGGGATTACATGGTCTAGGTGATAGCTTGCGCCATCATTTATATTTATTTTTTTCCCCGTCAAATAGCAAATGGGATTCAACCCAATTTTCTTTAAAACATCTTTGACGGAATAATTTTTACATATATTATTTACCGAACACGGATCTTTTTTATTGTTTGAATTTCTTTTCTTAAAACCTTTTAGTTTAACTCTTAAGGTATGCCTTGGGGAGGCGCACTTGAAGCTGGAAACTTTTTTTTGCAAAATTGATCGTTTTTTTCCATTAGCTTGAAGTCTTTTTTTCTCATTTCCGTTTCCACAATGATAGCATATGACCGACCTTGAGCAACCTAGTTGTTTTTCGATCTGACTATATGTTTTACCTTCTTGCCTAAGCCTGAGAATGTTCTCTTTATGGCGCTTGCGTTTTTTTATTTTTTTATTCATAGATTACCTTAACATAGCGTGTACAATAGCCATTGCGCCCTCCTTGTTTTTAGTCATTATTATTTCGCCATTAACCAATAGTATTTTCCACATTGGCTTTCTTTTTTTAACATAAATTACATTCTTTGGGTTGATGTAATATACTTCATTGTTTGCATCTTCTATTTGAATCATAATTTGTGATTTTGAATTGATTTATTTGAATAGTGGGCTTTCATTTTTTTGAGCGCTCTAGACTTTGAGACCGAAAAGTTGCTACGAGAAATTTTTAATTTATCCATAACTTGAATTGGTCTGAACCCCTGCAAGCATAATAGGAAAACTTTTTTTTCAATACTATTGAGTAATGAAGAAGATTTCAAAGCGACACTCGACTTCTCTTTTGAGAGTAGCTTAAGTGCGGGGCAAGTTTCGTTAAGTAATGCAAAGTTAAGCTCTTCGTAATTTTCAGTAAATATAATCTTGCTCCTAGATCTTCTTGTAAGATAACCCATGATTTGAAATTTACATATTGAAACAGCCCAGTTGTAGAAACTTTTATTTGAATCGTTTTCATTCATTTTTGAATGAAGAATAAAGAGCACGTCTTGCACAATGTCTTCTGCGTCGTCTTTATTGAAGACTCGGCAATATGTATACTTTAAAAGGGGTTTGCGCAATAATTTAAGTTTTGTGGAGAAACATTTTTCTGAGTTGATTTTTTCTTTTGTTTGCATTTTACCCTTTTCTTTTTATTTGAAGATTTTATATTCCTTTTTAAAAAACGACTTGGGGTTATTTTTAATTTGTTTGTTCCAAAATGATCATCTAGCGCTAATTGCATTGTTTCCATTGCATACCTCTCGTGAGTCATTGAGTTATGGAATGTTTTATTTGAAGCGTGTACATTCATAAGTACATCTCTAGCATCTTTTTCATTAATAAAATTACCTTTAGATAAGATTTCTGACCAAAGTAAATAAGTTTTTCTTTTTCTGTACTTCTTTTTGCTTTCTTCTTTTATTTTATTTAAAGTTTTTTCGTTCGTATTAAAATCTAATTCAGTTTCAATCCTAGCAAAAGTTTCATGATCAATGATATATTCATTATTTGATTCTTTTGCGTTCAAATATACTAACTGAAGAACGTTAATAAATCTATGATTTTGTTGTTCCACGCTAAGAAATCCGTTGTCGTCTTTTTCTGCTCTCATTTTATTGTGTCTATCGTTATATCTATACTATTATTTGGATTTTTGTCAACTATAATTGAAATTGAATTATTTTTTTTATTAAATAAGGAGTCGTAAACTATTTCTAAAAGTTTAGAGAGGTCTGAACTTTCAAAAAAAGAACCATTATAGTAAGGCTCTTCTTCTAGAATAACTTTCATTAACTTTTCGTAGGCGTCTTGTTTTTTAAAATTTATCATGGCAATATTAATCTTTCTTCATCATTTTCTAGTTCTAAATTATCCCAATATTTGTGATCATATTTACTATAAGTTATATCTTCAAAAAGAATTAATCTAGAAAAAGAACCTGCAAGGTCATTGTCATGTATTTCATAACCAATAGCGTTGCCATCAGGAACTCTTCCTGAGCCGTCCTTGTATTCAAAGCATTCATCGTATCCATGTTCAGAATATATTATTTGACTAGATTTTATTCGCATTTAATCAATCTTTAAGCTGTTTACTACGGATTTATTTTCTTTTTTGGATTCAATAATTTTCTGTGATAAAGCGGCGTGGTAACCTTCTGCATAGCTATTGATTTCGCCTTCGTGAATCACAGAAACCAAAGCATGAGTTTTACCGTCTTGGAAGCCTTTATTATATTCAGCTCTGCTGAGTTCATCATAACCAATTAGCATTTCAGAAATTTGGTCAGACTGAATCCTGTGGGAGATTTCACTGCTTTGATTCAGTAACTTTAAATTATTTACTTCAGACTGCTTCGAGTCTATATGCATAACCGCTAAAATAATTATTAGCATCCAAATCATTCTTTCTTTATTCATGTTCTTCTAATTCTTGGGTTCTTAATATTTCACTTTTGTCTTCCCATTCTTTGGCATATGGATTATACTTCTCAAGGGAAATCGTCTGCATTTCTAATTGGTGCTTCTCAATCATTGAGAAATGAAAGTCTAACGCTTCCTCCGATGTTTTAGCATTATAATAATGATAGCTGTCTATCTCCGCGTGATCCGCTCCTGCGTTATATTTGATCCTATATTCGGATAATTTGGGTTCTTTATTTTTATCAGTCATGGTTTGGCCTCCAATATACGTTTTCAAATAATACTAATTCGCATTCGAGATTTTTATAGTCATCACTATCAAAAATTTCGCTTCCACCAACCCATACGTCTATGCCTATTGGGTCTGATTCCCGAACAGCCTCATCGGTATCTTTATAGAAAAATTCTTCCTCTAAGCCAGCGTAAACAATATCAGAAGTATTGGTTTTTCTGATTGTGGATTTTCGTTCGTTGTGGACTTTGGAAACGACATCTACTTTTTTATCAAAGAAGTTATTCATAGAAATTTTATTTGGTCGGGGTGCTCAAGATTCTCAGAGTTTACTACATCTTCTATAGCTTTGTCAATACTTTTTTTATCTCGTAGCCAATTCCTTTGAGCCATGCGAACAACAAATCGCATAAAAGCAAAAGCGTAAACTTTATTTAGCTCTATAGTTCCGTTGAGATTTTCGTTATCATACAATGTAAAAACTTTTCTTTTCTCATCGTATTCAAACGTTGCATTTTTTAACTCTTTTTTAATTTTCATATTCCACTAATATAGCAGAATAATTATGCTTTGTCAAGTTTTTTAAAACTTTTTGAAGAAACTTATTTCCTGTCTTAATTTTATTCTCCAAATTTATAGCCAAAATACTCAATGTCTCGTGCATACTTTTGAGCAACAATCTCGCGAGTTTCGTCATCGAAATATTCGGTGTAGTGTTTGTGGCTAGTTTTTCTTTCGTGTGTATTTTGGGAGCCAAAAAAACCAATCTTTTTAAAAATAAAATTCATGTCTTCTTGTCGATTCTCAAACTTGCCAATAAAATCTAAATCAGCTCTATCAATATAGTCCATGCATTGCACCCCTCTTTCCTGTGGCTTGGGCTGATAATGAGTTAAAAAATAACTTAAAGATTTTTTTGATAAAGCATTTATATCGTGAAAAGCAGGCATATAAAAAATAGAAATAACACGATCCCACGGGTTCCTTACAATAGTGAATTTAAAATAGTTAATCCATAAGTCTTTACTTATTGAATCAAAAATTTCTGAAGCCTTTGAGTGTTTGACGCTGTCACTTGGTGAATATGGATTTATGGATTTTTTACCATCTTTAAAATCCATGTCAAACCCAAATTCAGATTCAATGCTGGTTCCTGAGGTGCGAGGTATGTGGACAAATATGCACTTATATTCGTGATTAACCATCTACAAATTAATCGAGTTTTTAATAATTAAAATTAAATCTATATCAATCCCAATTACCTTGGGATACATTTCGGCCATCAAGATTGCTCCAATCTACTGCAAATGGATCTTCTTCTTCGTCTTGACCAGGTAATTCGGAATTAAAATTTTCTTTTCTTTTTTTTGTTAGAGCATCTGACATTCGTTGGCCCATCCATAACCCCTCCAGAAGTAGGGCTCTTGTGGCTTCCAGATTAAAGCTTTCTTCTTTTGCGCATCTATATGCTAATTTTAAAACGTTGCACAGAGTTCTTTTGTCGTCAAATTCAGATTCCATGATTTGTTTCATTTCATCTGCAATTTCTTTAGTAAATGGTTTAGGTTTATATTCGCTCATATAGATATATACACTTAACCAAAGGATACGTCGATTAATTCAGGTTGTTTGTCGTGATTTATATTCTGATGGTAGGTGTAAATTATTTATAATCTATTATGTTTATTTATTATTTGTAGTCTTGATAGTTTTCTATCAATACCCCTTAGATAACAACCTCCATCATAGTGAACTAAGGGAGTTTGATTAGAAAAATCAGGCATGATCAAAGATACATAATTTTGGTTATTTTGGTCTTTTTGGAAATTAAAGCATTTTGTGTATTTATTAATGATATTCATGTCGTTGCAACTTCCGCGATCTTCACTTTCTTGAAATAGATTATTGTTGAAATTTAAAATTGCAGTTTCAGTTTCATCTAACCCATTGATCCCTAGGTAAACAACGCATCTACTTGGACATAAGTAAGAATCTTGGCGAATTGATTTTAGTAAATTTGGTGTGAATCCGTAGTTCATTACATCATAATCTGAATATAATGTTGCACCGTTTTCACGAACATATTGACAATAAGCAAGCAAGCGACAATAACAACTACGATGATATCTCCACATCGATGAACTTATTGTTTTGTAAAAATTGGCATCAGGATTATCCAAATCAAGTTTATGAAACAATTCGTTACGTTTAGAATATTCTTCGTTTAATACAATTGGATTCCATCCATGTTTAATCCATGATTGTTTGTATACCTTAATTAACTCTTCACTTTGCTGAGAAAAGTCAAAGTTTGGTATTGATTGGAAATATGATATTGTGTTTGTCATGGGTTCTCTCCAAATGGATAATATTTTTCCTTAATTTGAATATATTGCTCATCGTTAAAAAAAACCCAATTAAACTTTTCGCATATTTCCCTTAATATCTCAAGAAATACAACTGAATTACAATGAGTTCCTTTTTTATTAAATTTAAAATTTTCACGTTCAGGGTGTTCTGAAATTAATTTACTGATTCTAATATCAGGTGAAAGCAACTCTTCTCTTTCGACCATTCCTTTTAGCGGATCACTTACACTTTTATCATAATGAATGTATGTTAGCGATAATACTTGTGCTGAAGGTTTCGCATAACATTCAATCTTCTCATGGCTGAATGAAGCAGATGTTGAAGGTTTTATTTTTTGATAAATAATATAATCTGATGATTTTATATAATCAATACCTTCATTCGTATTAAAAATATTATGATTTGCTTGAGATTGCCACATACTTTTTGTTGAAGTGTATTGAGGCTTATTTCCCCAAAATTGAAATATTTCAGGTGATACCCATTTACATTCAGAATCTGGCAACAATTGACGTACATACCAATTTAGTGACATTGCTTGACAGCTACCTAGTGTTGCGATTTTCATTTTAAATTTACTCCATGTGGAAATCCTACTTTTAAGAACATTTGATATTCTTCTTTTGAAAAATACTTCCAATTAAAATCCTCGCAAATCAGTTTAAGTAATTTCAAGAAATAATTCGATGGTGGGTGGTTGGGTTCATGTTTTCTTTTTGGAAGCATCTCATTTTTATTGTGTTGATTTATTATTTGATCTATTGTGATTTTTACATTTCTAACCTTTTCTCTGTTTTGCATACCTTTGTATGTTTCATCATATTTATCAATATCAATGTAATAGTTTGATGTTGTTACTATCTTGCAATGCTCATTTGCGAGCAACTTGATTTTATCCATAGAATACTCAAGTGAAACATTAGGGTTCATGACTAGACATATTATGTAGTCACAAGACTTTATATAGTCTTTAGCATCGTGTCGATAATCAACTTTATCTATAAAGTCTTTTGTGAATAATTCGTGATTTACTTCATTAAATTTTGCTTTAAAATCGTAACCTAAATATCTTTTTTTATTAAAAGAAAACCACCAACATTCATCATCTGGTAGTAGATACTTTATGTACCAAGCAAGAGATTCATGTTGGCAATTTCCTATACAAGCAATTTTCATTTAATATTTGTATCCTTTTAATTTTATTACACTCTTTTCTTTATTTGCCACAAGATCTATTAATTCTTGATTGTAAATGTCATGTATGTTTTGTGGGTTAGAGCTTTTATTTCCGTGTTTCAAGCTCGGCGCTTTTATACCAACTTGATTGCATAAAAAAACAAATTCGTTTTGTAAATTCTCGAACTCAGCAATATGATCCACAATAATTTCACTATTTTCATCGCAGTAGTATGAGTCTTGTGAGGTGTGATTTAAAATGATATTTCGCAAGACCTGTATGTCTGATCTATCACGAAAAAGATCAACGCATATTTTGCCTTGATTGACTTGAGCTTGGCTCCAGCTTATAGATTTATCTCTTCGCGAATATTTTTCCCCATAACCCTTGAAATACTTCAAAAAGCTAAAATATCTATTCCATGGGTTACGAACAACACAAAAAGAATAATAATCTTGAAAATTACAACCAATTGCCTTGAAACCGCGAGCACAATCTAGTACAGTTCCATGTTGATAAAAAACTTCATTTGGGCATGGCTTTCCAACGATATCAATAATGCCCGTGGGGTATAAACTTTCTCGTAAAGAACGTGAGCCAGTTTTAGGGATATCAATTGTAATGAATTTATGTTTGTGAGAAATCAACATGATAAATTGAAAAAGCATTATTGTGGCTAATCGTTTTTATTATAATACC
>Ga0181402_1000473_pt1 | contig 15112 bp, 3 predicted proteins | sample 25SPOviralmetaG_FD_130131 | JGI IMG/M metagenome (GOLD analysis project Ga0181402, IMG submission 130131) | Marine viral communities from the oligotrophic San Pedro Time Series (SPOT) site, San Pedro Channel, CA, USA - 25 SPOT_SRF_2011-08-17 | ecosystem: Environmental > Aquatic > Marine > Strait...
ACCTTCATATGTTCTTAACGCAATTGAAGAAGCAATGGACATAGATGTAAATGGTGATAACTATCTACAGCTTATGCAAAAGGAAATAGCTCAAGCTATTCCTCGTAATTTAACTACAGATAAAAGAAAGTTATATAAAAGAATAGTTGATTTCTATAAAGTAAGAGGATCACAAGATTCTATAGAAATCTTTTTTAGACTTTTATTCGATGATCAGGTTGAAGTAGAATATCCATGGGATAATACATTAAGACCTTCAGCTGGAGATTGGAGCTCTGATACAAATCAATTTGTTTCTACTACTGGTATGATATCAGAAAAGAAAATTAGATTACACGATTCTAATAGATATCAAAAATATTCTTACCTTGTAAGAACTGGTCAGAATGTTAGCACTTGGAAAAATGTATTTGAAAGATTAGTTCATCCAGCTGGATTTGTTTTCTTTGGAGAGATCTTAATATTGCTCTCTCTATTAAGAAGTGCTAATGGTGATAATACTAAAAGTAGCACTTATACATACACAGGACAAATCACAACACCTAATGGGTTAACTGCATTTAGATCTGGGGCCGCGGCATTAACTACTGTACTAGCTTCCGAAGTATCTAGTGTTAATGTTGATATTCCATCATCTACTGGTGGAGATGTATTTCAAACAATAAAAGCTTATCCTAGATCTAATCGATTAACTAAATCTTCTATGCCAGGATTGCAACCAGGAGTTATTGGAGTTGAAGATCTTCCATTACTAGTTGAAATGTTTGTATCACAATTTTTACCAGAGGCTAAAGCTAAGATAAATAGAAATGCTATATTAGGTGTTTCTACTAATACTTCAAATCAAGTTAGTGCTATTGAAATTGTAGATACAGGTTATGGTTACCCAGTAGATAATTCAACAAAAACAACTGTTGCTGGCCAAGACTTTTATGATGGCCCAGCAATTACAATTAGTGGTACAGGATCAAGTGCAACAGCTACATCTAAAATTAATATAGAAGGTGAGCTAGAGACAGTTACTATTACTGCAGCTGGTAGTAATTATACCGAAGCTTCTATTGCAGTAGCTGGTAATTCAAATGCTGGTAAATTATCTAGAATTAATTTAACTGGTATTGCACCAAAGACATATAGAAGAGCTCCTAATATAGTATTAGGTGCGCCTACAGCTGTAGACCAAGATGGTGTTTTACTTACTACTAATGTACAAGCTGTAGCTAAGTTTGTACTAGAAGCAACATCAGTTAATGAAGTACAAATGCTTAATAGAGGTAGTGGATATACTTCCATACCTACTGTTACAATATCATCACCAAGCTCTGGACAACAAGCACAAGCTCATGCTGTTGTAAGTTCGGATGGAAAGATTGATGGCATCAGAGTTTATAATGGAGGAAGTGGATATACTGAAGCACCTACTATTACAATTAGTGGTGGCGGAGGAACTGGAGCTACAGGTTTAGTTTATTTAAAAGCTAGTGAAATAAGTAGCATAAATATAACTAATAGTGGAAATGGTTATGTGTTTGATCCTAGAGTTACATTAGGTTCATCAGCAGTTTCTGAAAAGAGAGCAAGAGATACGATAATGTATTTAATCTTGCACCTCAATCAGGTTGATAGAGTACAAAATAATTATTTTAATTTAAAGAAAAATAGTTTTTACGATAGTAGCAAAAGATTTAACAGTAATCAAAGAATTGACTTATTTGGTAGTCAAATTATAGGAAACAACTACAAAACTGTTATAAATAGTTATAACACTAGCAGTTTTATAGAAACAGATTAATAGGTAAAGAAATATGGCAGCAATAATTACAACCCCATTTAGAGTTCTAAATGCAGAGAACTTTAAAGAAGATGTCGGGTCATCTTCAGTTTATCTTGGTATAGGTAAATCAGACGTATGGTCGTTAGCGACTAGTGATACAACTGATACTATTCCATTCACACCAGGCGATCACGTAGATGATATAAACGGAGCATGGTCTCAAATGATTGCAATGAAAAAGGTTACATCCTCTGACGTTGCACATGTTGTTCCAAGACATGACTATGCAGATGGAGAATCATACGTAGCTTGGGATTCAAAAGATTCAGATATATATGACGATAAGTTTTATGTACTAACTTCAGAATTTAAAGTTTATAAGTGTATACAAAAAGGACCAAGTTCTACATCAGTACAACCTACACATACTACAGCAACTATACCAGTTGCTGGAGCTGATGGTTACAGATGGAAATACATGTACACTATTACAACATCTGATTCAGAAAAGTTTTTAACCAAGTCATTTATGCCAGTTAAAACATTAGCAGAGGCTCCAGTGTTAGCAGATACTAATGTAAACTATCCACAACAACAATCACAAATTAATTCTAGAGCTCTTGCCACTGCTGCCGGCATTGAGAGAATTGTTATTGAAAATGGTGGATCTAATTATGATGCTGCTGATGTATTTACAATTACCATTGAAGGTGATGGAACAGCTGCTGCTGCAGTTGATGGTGGTGTTACAGTTGTAGGCGGAGCAGTCACAGCAATTGCATTAAGCAATGTAGGTACAGATTATACAAAGGCTAAGGTAACAGTAACAGCTAACAATGCATCAGGCGGTGCAGTAGGTTCTGGCTGTATTGCAAGAGCAGTTATCTCACCCCCAGCTGGTCATGGAACAGATCCAGTATCAGAACTAGGAGCTTTCTTTTCAGCATTAAACGTACAACTTGATGGAAACGATGGATCAGACTTTACAGTTGGTAATGATTTTAGACAAATCTCAATTGTTAAAAATCCATATGCATCTGGTACAACTGTTGCAAGTGATCCTACAGTTAGAGCAACTAAAGGATTACAACTAGGCTCTGGACAGAACACAACAGGATTCGTGGTTGACCAAGTTATACAAGCAGCCTCAGGTGGAAGTGGAGCCAAAGCTTATTTGGTAGAAATAGATGCAACAAATGCTAGATTATATTACTACCAAAACGAAAAGACTGGATTTACACCATTTGCAAATAATGATACAGTACAAGGAACATTACCATCTGGTGGTTCAGCTACATTAGCATCATCACACAATATTGCAGCTGAAGTCGTACCTGGATCTGGACAACTTATATTCCTAGAAAACAGAGATCCAATTAGTAGATCTGCAACACAAATTGAAGACATTAAGTGTATTATAGAATTTTAATTAATACATACAACAGAGAGATTTTATGAGTACTACAAAAATAAAAGTATTTGGTCAACAACCATATTATGACGATTTTAATGAAGCAAAAGGCTTTTACAGAGTTTTATACAGACCAGGATTTGCAGTTCAAGCTAGAGAGCTTACACAGATGCAAACTTCTATTCAAGCTCAGATTGATAGAGCTGGTCAGTATGCTTTTAAAGATGGCTCTAGAGTTATTAAAGGACAAGTTACTTTAAATACAGAATTTGATTATATACAATTAGAAGATGTTTTTAATTCTACACTTGATTCATCTTCTGCAAATCTTACTACTTCTAATTATTTAACAGACTTTGTAGGTACAACAATTACCGGTAGTGATAATACTGGAAATCAAGTAACGGCTAAAGTTTTAAAAGCTGTTGCAGCTAACTCAACAAGTGGAGCTCCTTTAACGCTATATATTAAATATAAGAATAAAGGTGGCCCTACTAAAACAATCGAAAAATTTGGAGCCGGAGAAGAATTTCAATCAAACACATCTAAATTTGGTAAAATTCTAACTAATGGTGCTACAGTTAATTCTGCAGCAACACAGCCTATAGGCGTAGGTTCCATAGCTACATTAGCTGAAGGTGTTTATTTTATATCAGGTGCATATGTTTATGTATCTGAATCAGATGTTATATTAGATGCATATTCAAATACTCCAAGCTATTTAATTGGACTTACAGTAACTGAAGAAGAAGTTAACTCAGGTACCGATGGTACTTTAGTAGATAATGCATTAGGTACATCAAATGCTTCAGCACCTGGAGCTAACAGATATAAAATTTCTGCAGTATTATCTAAAGACTCATTAACTAAAGCTGGTAGAACTATTGATAATTTTATTACTCTACTAAAAGTAAAGAACGGCATCACAAGAATAGATACAACTGATGATACGGGTAATACTGAATTAACTAAAAGATTAGCAAGAAGAACATTTGAAGAATCTGGTAACTATGCTATAAGGCCATATCAATTAGATATTAAAGAACATTTAAATGATGAAGTAGGTAACAATGGATTAAAAACTAGTGGACAAGGCGGTGATGCTAATAAAATTGCACTAGGCGTAGAACCTAATGTAGCTTATATTCAAGGATTCAGAAACGAAAATTTAGGTACTACATATATTGATGTTGATAAGCCAAGGCATGCTACAAATGATACATCAACAGAAACAGGTACTGTTACTCAATTAGTAAGTGGTAACTATATTAGATTAGATAGAACTGGTACAAGTAGTAGTGGACCAGCGTTACACTCCGCTATGAAAGGATTGCCACCAATAAATAATTTAGATACTATTGACTTGCATAGTGTGCGTATTGGCGGAACTCAATCGGGTAGTAATAAAATTGGTACAGCAAGAGTAAAAGAAATAGTAAAAATTGATAATAATGAAGCTCATTTATATCTCTTTGATATTACAATGAGTGCTATTGATGCAAATAATGATTATAACTTTAGTTCTGTTCAATCTGTAAGTTATGCTGACTCAGGTAGTCAAGACTTTATTGCTGATTTAAAATCTGGTTTTGAAGGAAAGAGATTTAAATCTTCTAAATCAGGTGCAGTATGGAAGTTACCATATGATGCAGTTAAAGATGTTCCTACCGTAACATACGAAGTTAGAAGAAGAGAAAAGATTAATGTAACAAGTGGATTTGCTTCTATATCTACTGGTTCAGGAGAGGCATTTGAAGATGCTGCTAATGATATTATAGTAGCTCCTGGTACTGGAACAGTTTTAGCTGGTAGCCAAGTAACATTAAGTACAAGCACAGCAACTGCAATTACAATTAATGCTGGGGCCATGGGTATTTCAAATGGTACACAATTAATTATAATTACAACAATTCAAAAAACAGCTGCACCTAAAACTAAAAGTTTACAGACTGGATCTAATAAAAGAACTCAAACAATTAATGTTACCAACGGAAGCGCAGCAAGCTACAATCTAGATAGAGCTGATATTTATAGAATAATTTCTATAACAGATGTATTAGGCGACGATGTAACTGATAGGTTTACATTAGATGATGGACAAAGAGATAACTTCTATACAAACGGTAGCATTATTAAGAAACCTGGTTCACAACCAATTGCTGTCGGCAATATGGCAGTAGTATATGAGTGGTGGCAACATGGTTCTGGTGATTATATAACTAGGACTGGTTATCAAGGTGCTGATGCATATGAAAAGATTGGAACATTTAATAGTTCAAGAGATGGATTGTTACAACTAAGAGATTGTATTGATTTCAGACCAGTTAAAGATAACACAGGAGCTAATTTTAGTGGCACTGGAGCCGTATTGCATGATTTAGGTGTACCAAAAGCTAATTCTAATGTGACAGCTACAATTCAATATTATTTACCAAGAAAAGATAAATTGATACAAACTATTAATGGGGAATTTAAAGTTATTCCTGGTGTATCATCAGAAAGACCAGTATCACCAGAAGATCCAGAAGATGCAATCATTATTGCAAATGTTGATATGCCAGCTTATGTGTTTAATGTTAGTGATATTAGAACAAGGTTGGTAGACAATAAACGATATACAATGAGAGATATTGGTAATATCGATAAAAGAGTTAAGAACTTAGAATATTACACATCATTATCATTATTAGAAAAGAGTGCAAATGATACTCAAATTTTCGATGGTAACGATGAAAGATTTAAAAATGGTATTTTAGTAGATGGATTCTATGGACACAATGTTGGTGATCCAGCTAATCCTGACTATAATACTGCTGTAGATGATATGAACGGAATGTTAAGACCAGCTCATTCTACAAAAGCTGTAACTCTAGTTAGATTACAGGGAGAAAATAATTCACAATCAAATAAATGTGATAAGAATGGATCTATAGTTACTATGGATAAAGTAAGTGATGTAGAATTTGTATCACAACCATACGCAACTACTCATATTAATGTTAACCCATACGACGTATTTACTTGGGGAGGAACTATAAAGTTATCTCCTGAGTCGGATGTATGGAAAGAAGTTGATGTAAGACCTGATATTGTGATAGATGATACGGCAGCTTATGATCAATTTATTAAACAAGCTGAAGAAGAAAATATTTTAGGAACAGTTTGGAATGAGTGGGAAACAAACTGGACAGGAACTCAAATAGATGAATGGGATGTATGGGAAGAAGGTTTAGGTTTCGGATTTATTCCTGGCAATTTAGGTGGAACTATTACTACAACTTCATCTCAAACAAGGAGTGGTTTAAATACTTCAGTTGTTGCTGATACTATAACTAAGGAAGTTGGTAATGAAGTTATTAAAGTAAACTTCCTACCATTTATGAGATCAATTAAAGTTCACTTTGATGCGCAGTTAATGAAACCAAATACAAAGTTATTTCCATTCTTTAATGGTGTTGATATTAGTAGTTATGTAAAAGAAGAAGCATTCCAAGAATTCTCAGATATTGCTGATACTGTAGAAGTTAGAACCTATGAAGGAACTACAACTCATCCAAATACAGCTGGTGTTTTAGAAACTGATAACTCAGGTAGATGTATTGGCTCATTCATTGTTCCAAGAAACGACGTATTAAAATTTAAAGCTGGAACTAGAGAATTTAGATTATCAGATAGATCTGATAACGATAAAGCGCTCGAGTCAACTTTTGCAGAAACACAATTCCATTCACAAGGATTACTAGAGGTTCATCAAAAAACTATTATATCAACTAAGGTTCCAAGATTAGTTACGACAGAAGTACAAGATAATAGAACAATAACAGAAACGCAAAACTTTGCACCAATCAGATGGGTTGATCCATTAGCACAAACATTCTTAGTAGACGAAAAAGGTGGAATATTCTTAACTTCAGTTGATTTATATTTTAGAACAAAGGATGCAGAAATTCCAGTAAACGTTTCTATACGTTCAGTAGAAAATGGTATACCTACACAGAAAGTTGTACCAGGTTCAGAAGTAATTAAATATCCAGCAGATTCATTATCATTTGCAACTAGTGGTAGCTCAACTCCGACAACAGCTGGAGATATTGCAGTTACTGGTATTGCAACAGATACGACTGGAAGATACGGAACAAGATTTACGTTTGAACATCCAGTATACTTACCACAGGATGGAGAATTCTCAATAGTAGTAATGGCACAAACAAATGAGTACAATTGCTTTATTTCAGAAATGGGAGAGTTCGATTTACAGGATACTACTAAGAGAGTTTCTAAACAGCCATACAATGGAGTATTATTCACATCACAAAATGCTTCAACATGGACACCAGAACAAAATAAAGATTTAAAATTTAATATTAATAGAGCATCTTTTAATACTGGAGCTGCTTCAGAAATTAACATAGTCAATAGAAAACTACCAGGTAGGTTATTAAAACCTGCACCATTTAGAATTATTAATTCAGCAAGTAATGCTGATTGTAGAATTAGGGTAAATCATCCTAATCATGGAATGCATGTAAATGGATCCAAGGTAAAATTTGAAGGAGCTGAAGCATTCCATGGAATTACAGCTGCTCAGTTAAATAGCTCAACAGGCCATTCAATTTCTGAGATTGAGCATAACTCATATACTATTACGATAGCTAATGCTACTACTTCAGCTATTAGGTCAGGAGGCGGAAGCTCAGTACGAGCATATGGAAACGTATACATGGATGTAGCTAAAGTTCTTCTACAAAATATTCAATTGCCAAATACAGAAACTAAATTTTATTTAAGAACTTATAATACACATTCCATAGATGGAACTCAAGGTAATGGAACTTTACAAACTGAAAGACAAATATTAGTAAACAGAAACTTAACATTTGAAAATCCACAAGTAATTTATAACGAATTAAATGAAGCTGAGTATGGAGATAGCGATAGTGTTATTGCTAATAAGTCATTCCATCTAAGAGTAGTAATGACAACAGAGAGAGAAAATATATCTCCAGTAATAGATTTAAATAGAGCTGCAGTTACGGGTACCCAAAATATTATAAACGATGCAGCAAGTGATACTGGGTCATATGATGAATCAAACGGTGATGGAAGAAGTCATGTTGCTGAAACAGTTGCAACAGGTGGTTCTGAATTATCTAAATATATAACAAAGGAAGTTAGCTTAAACGATGAGGCTACAGTAATTAGAGCATTATTAAATATTAACAAACCTTCTAATGCTAGTGTTAATCTATACTATAAAGTATTAGGTGCTGGTTCCGATGATTCAATGAATGATATTGCATGGGAAGAAATAACACCTGATGATGCAATAACTTCTAATAACTATGGTCAGTTCCAGGAAGTAGAATATAATAAAACACCTGGCGATAACTTTGGATCTATGATGTTTAAAATTGTGTTAAGATCAAAAAATTCATCCACGGTTCCAAAATTAAAAGACTTTAGAGTAATAGCGGCGACATAGGAAATATTATGGCAAGAAAGAAAAAGGTAGCAATAGTAGAAGAAGATAATACACTTGTTAGAGATTTATCTACTAATGCTATTATAAATACTAATGAGACTGCATATGAAAGACGCTTACAACAAATAGCTAGAAAGCAATCTCAAGAACAAATAGATGCAGCTCAAAGAGCTGACATAGATCAATTAAAAGCTGACATGAAAGAAATAAAAGCAATGTTAAAAAAGTTAGGTGGTAAATAATGGCCGATAATGAACATAGAGTTTTAAAAAATAATACCTTCGACGAATGGAGACAGAAAAGTAATGAAGTCTCGTTTGATGTAGGTGATAACGCATTACTGGATAATACCAGATTAAGCGATAAAGTATTTAACTATACAGCTTCAGCTGGCCAAGTACACGTTAAGGGTAATGATACTAATGGCGATACATTAGTAATTCAGAAACTTCCTGATTCTTTCCTTGACAATACTGGCGGATATATTATCCTAGAACATGGTACTACAATACCAGGAGCTTTTGCTAAAGATGCTGTATTAACACAGGGCTCAGCTTATAGTGCTACAATATCTTCAGTAGTTACAGTTGATAATAAATCAAAAATACTAGTAAAAAATTCTACTGGAACATTTAGTACATCTACTGATTTAACAGTTGGATCTTCTACAATAGCTCATGCTAAAGTAGAAAGATTAGTTTCAGAATCATTCCCTAAAGGAAACATAAGAGTTAAGAAAGCTGGTGTCGAATTAACACAGGATTTAAACGAAGCTGGATTCCATATTGCAAATCATGCAGGTACTATCAATTTAACTGGTACACCAACTGTTGATAAAGTTACAGAAGGTATTACCGTCTATCAAGCTTCAGCTAACCAAACCACACAATCAGGTGTTGAAGGTTCTGCTGACTGGTGGGGAACAGTACTCCATGCTAACACAACTGAAATTAAAGTTAAAAGTAATAATGGAACATTTAATTCTGGATCTAATGACGATATTAGAATATTAGGTTATGCACCAAACACCGCAAAGGTTGATGCTGCAAACGTTAGTAGCTTTACAGTTAACGACTCATCAACTCTACATACAGTAGAGTTAAATAACGAAGCTTCTGGATCAGATGCAATTGTTATTATTACTACAGATTTAGTATCGGCAATCAATGAATTACAAGACGATATTGGAACTATAGAAAGTTTAGATGCAAGTTTAGGAACAGATGTAGTAACTGCACTTAATAATATCGAGGCAGTATTCGACGCATCAACACATGAGATTAGTGCAGGTTCAAATACATTTACAATCAATTCAGACAATTTTACTGTTAATTCAAACGGAACTATTAAACTTGATGCAGAAGATGGTATTATAAATCTATTTGATAATACTACTCAATATGGTTCTTTAACTAATTCTGGTGGTAACTTAGTAATTAAATCTGGTACCACTACAATGCTTACAGGTAGTGGAGCTAATGCTACATTCGCTGGAAATATTAGCTTACCTTATAATGGTAAAGTTATTTTAGGTGGATTAAACGAATTACAAATATTTAATGATAATACTAATAGTGTTATATCAAGTACAGACAATTTACATGTTCGTACCAATGTATTTAGATTAAATAAAGCAGATAATTCTGAAAATATGATAACTACAGATGGTGATGGAGCAGTTCATTTATTCCATAATGGTAATTCAAAATTATCTACAAAAACAGATGGTGTAGATATTACAGGTGAATTACAATCAGATTCATTAGACGTCGATGGTGCAGGAGATATATCCGGCAACTTAGCAGTAGGCGGAAATACAACAGTTGGCGGAAACGAAACAATCACTGGCAACTTAACAGTAAATGGTACCACAGTAGATATAAATGCAAATGCAGAAGTATCAGGTACTACAACATTAAGTAGCACATTATCAGTAAGTGGAACTGCAACACTAGTAGGTGCCGCAACAGTAGGTACAACATTAGGAGTAACTGGAGCTGCAACATTTAGCGATAACGCGTCAGTTGCTGGAAACTTCTCAGTTAATGGTGCTACAACATTAGGTAACGATGCAACTGATGACACAGGAATATCAGGAGATCTTTCAGTTGCTGGAACATTAGGAGTTACTGGTAATGTATCAGTAGGAAGTCTCACAACTACTTCACAGCATGTTAAAGGTGCAATAAACGAATTACAATCAGAAATTGGTTCGGCCGTATTTACTGGTGATATTACAGATGGTGCAGGTTCAGTTACAGCTGCTATTGGATTAATTGAAACAGAAATTGGCGATGACGAAGCCTATAATGTAGGTGGTTCTATTACCTATGGCGGTAGTACAATCTCAGCTGCTTTAGTATCATTAAACAATGGAATGAAAACAAATGATACTGATATTACTACTTTACAAGACCGTAATATCAATACAGTCGACAGTGGATCAGGTCTATCGGGCGGAGGAAACTTATCTGCTGACAGATCGCTCTCAGTTGTAGTTGATGGTTCATCCATTGAGATACCAACAACTGGCTCAGCTAGTATTAAAAATAAATTAAGAGTTAAACAAGGTGGTATTACTAATGCCATGTTAGCAGGTTTAATTGCTAATGGTAAACTTTCAAACTCAGCTGTTTCAATTAATTCACAATCAATTTCACTAGGAGGTTCACATACCTTTAACAGTGATGATTTCGCAGAAGGTGGAAGCAACAAATACTACACTGACGAAAGAGTAGATGATAGAGTCAACGCATTAATAGTTGGCGGTAATGGTATAACAACAACATACGAAGATGATGATCAAAATCCAGCAGATAGTTTAACACTAGCTTTAGATCCAACAGTAGCTGGAGCTGGTTTAACACATAGTTCAGGAGTCCTAGCAGTTGGAGAAACAGGGAACTCTGGTATTACAGTTAACGCAAATGATATTGCAGTAGATGACACAGTACTTAGAACAAACGTAAATAGAACAATTGCCAACGACACAACACTCACAGTTTTAGGTACCTTAAATCTATCAAGTGCAAGTGTAACATTCCCATCACAAGCTGGATCAGTATTTAACATTGGAACATCATTCTTAACTATAACAGCTGGTCAGGCTGAACAGGGATTAAAGATCGATAGATCAGCAATTAATAATTCACATACAATTGATCCAGCAATTCAATGGGATAATGCAAAGGCATCAGACGTTGGTTGGGAAGTTGTATATCCAAATCCTGCAGACAATGCAGAATTATCTTCATCGCTAGTTACATTTGCAAATGCTGGACAACTAGTAGATGGATCTACTGAAACTGGTATTAGTGTTACACACAGCTCAGATAATTTTAATTTCGCAGTACAGGTTGATGATAGTTCAATCGAAGTAAATAGTACTAGTAATAATCTACAAGTTAAGGCTAGTGGTATTACTAATGGAATGTTGGCAGGGTCAATTGCTAATAATAAACTTACACACTCAACCATTTCAGGTAAAGCACTTGGCACTAATCTTTCCACACTAACTGGAGGAACAGGTGTTACTTTAACTGATGGATATAATGGTTCATCTGCAAAAACAATATCAATAGGCCAGCCCGTTGGAACAGGTGATAGTCCTACATTTAACGACTTAACAGTTAGTGGCAATTTATATGTTCAGGGTGATAATACAATACTCACAACATCAACACTTTCAGTAGAAGATAAAAACATAACACTTAACTACGGAACTGGTAATACTAATGCTACAGCAGATGGAGCTGGTATTACAATTCAAGATGCACAGTCTGCATCACCATCACCACTTGATGCTACCTTCCAGTGGAAAAAAGCCGGTAGTGGTACTAATGATAGATGGGAACTTTCTCATATCTTACATGTTGGAACAGTAGTTGGTAATCTTGTCGGTAACGTAACAGGAAATGTAACAGGTAATGTTTCAGGCACATCTGCTACAGTAACAGGTGCAGCACAAACTGCAATAACTTCAGTAGGATCATTAACTGGATTAGATGTTAATGGTGCAGTTACTATTAGCGATAATCTTTCATTAGATGGTTCTAATAAAGAATTAAGATTCTATGAAGGATCTAACTATGTAGGATTTGAAGCTCCTGCGTTAACTGGTAATCAAATATGGGCATTACCAAATGCAGATGGTAGCTCAGGCCAAGTATTAAAAACAGATGGTTCTGGTAACTTAACATTTATAACATTACCTACAGGGGATACTTATTCTACTTCAGTAGTAAGTTCAAGTGGAATTAAATTAAGATTAACAGGCTCAACTGGTAGTACAGACGATATAGAATTTGCTGGTAGTGGTGGTGTTAGTATTGCAAGAACTAATGATAGTAAAATTACTATTACAGGCGCGAACACTTACACATTACCATGTACAACAACATCAGCTCTTGGTGGTATTAAAATTGGATATGCTGAATCTGGAAAGAATTATCCAGTAGAAGTTGATAGTAACTGTAAAGCTTTCGTTAATGTTCCATGGGCAAATACAACTTATGACCTTTCAGTAACAGAACCATCTAGTGGAGTAATAAAATTAAAACTAGATGCAAGCAGTGGAGATGATGATGAAGTTACAATCACTGGCTCGACAGGTATTACTGTTGCCAGAGTTGGTGCAGAAGAATTATCAATTACAAACTCTGCACCTAATGTAACAACTAACTTATCTAAAACAGTTAGTGGAGATGGATTCTCAATTGATTCATCAGATGGTACTAATGTAGCATTAACATTAGCAGATACAAATAATTGGGGATTGATGTCAGACGAGATGTTTGATAAACTAGATGGTATCTCAGCGAATGCTAACAATTCTACCAATAACGTAACTACAAACTTATCGACAACAACATCGACAACTTCTGTAACGGTTAATTCATCTGATGGTACTAATGCAACTATTAATGAAGCATCAAGTACTGCAGCTGGTGTAATGTCAGTTGCACACCATGATAAACTAGATGGTATCTCAGCGAATGCTAACAATTCTACCAATAACGTAACAACTGATATATCTATTACACAAACTGCTAGCAGCGATACTGTAACAGTCAATTCATCCGATGGTACTGATGGAACAATTTCTGTAGCCAATTCAACTGATGGTAGTAATGGTAATGCAGGTGTTATGTCCAGGGCTCAGGCTCATAAACTAAGTAATATTTCAGCTAGTGCTGATGTACAGACTCTTACTCTTAAAGCTCCAAATGCATCTGACTCCGGCGTAAACCTTAGTGCAGGAGCTACACTTATTCTTACTGGAACTGGAGCCACAACTACATCTAGGAATAGTGGTATAGTAACAATTAATTCTACAAACACATGGAATGCTAATACTGCAACAGTAGCAGGTTATGTAGCTGCACCAGGTACTAATAACGCAAATAAAGTTTGGAAGACAAGTGCTAATGGTACTCCTTCATGGCAAGCAGATGCTACAATTGCTGATACATTCAGAACAATTAAGGTTGATACTAATCACGATGGTACTGCTAATGCAACATTAGGAGCTACAGAGGAATTAAAACTTATACCAGGTACCAATATTTCTATGGCTGAAAGCGGTGGTTCAGTTACAATTACTAGCACAGCTCCAGATACAACTAATTGGAACTTTAAAACTGACGATGATGTAGCAGTAAATATTTCAGCTGGTGAAACAATAGATTATATTGGTGGAAATAATATCACCACTTCTAATACTGGAAACGATATTACATTTGATAATGATATATCAAATGTTTACGATGGATTCTTTGTACAAAATTCCAATGGTACTAGTAAATTTACACATTCCGCGTCAGGTATAAATGACGACATCATATTAAGAGAAGGAAGTAATATTAGTATTACTGATGGCGGAGATGATATTGCAATTATTAGTGCGACTAATACAACATACTCTGCAGGAACGGGTCTTGATTTAAGTGGTACAACATTTAGTTTAGCTACTGACCAAAGAAGAAGTAGTTATGCTGGTGATATATATTTAGGTCATGCTCATGCAACGGCTAAGTCATATATCAAATTACATTCAGCTGTTGCGAGTGGAGATACAGGATATATTGATTTTTATACTTCAGCTACTACTAGTAGTAATCCAACTCATGAATTTAGAATGGCAAATAACGGAGACTTCCATGCTGATGGAGATGTTATAGCATTTTCAAGTACTACTGCATCAGATGCTAAATTAAAAGATAACATCCAAAAAGTTGAAGGAGCCTTAGAATTAGTTTCACAATTAGATGGTGTAACATTTAATTGGAAGAAAGATGGTAAAGCTTCAGCTGGTGTAATTGCTCAAAACATGGAAAAGGTAATCCCAAGTGCTGTTAAAGAAGTAGAAACACTTGGTACTGATGAGACACATAAAGTTGTAGATTATAACCAGTTATCAGCTCTCTTTATTGAAGCAATAAAAGAA
>Ga0181402_1000478_pt1 | contig 14998 bp, 19 predicted proteins | sample 25SPOviralmetaG_FD_130131 | JGI IMG/M metagenome (GOLD analysis project Ga0181402, IMG submission 130131) | Marine viral communities from the oligotrophic San Pedro Time Series (SPOT) site, San Pedro Channel, CA, USA - 25 SPOT_SRF_2011-08-17 | ecosystem: Environmental > Aquatic > Marine > Strait...
GAAAAACATTATTTTAACTCCTTTGCTAATTCACAATAATGAATTATTTTATCCCATTTCTCATTTGGGTTTTCTCCGTCTTTATTTCTAAGTGCGTATTTTACAATATTACCTTGTATGAAATCAAGTTTATTTGCTACTATAAACTCTATAGGCTGTATCTTATATTCTTTATAGTGCTTACCACCTATTTGCTTGTCAGTAGCCTTTAAAGTGGCTCTATGACCCTTTAACCTAGACAATTTTACCTATCCAATCGCTTTTTTTGTTAATTACCATTGGAAGTAGTCTAGGAACTCCATCTAGGATAATTCCACAACCAAGAATAAATCTTGTTTTAAAGTTTTTAGCATATTCAAATGCCATTGATTTTTGATCTGTTAAACAACCTACATTCATTCCAAAGAATAGATTATCTGGGTTAGCCCACCAACTGATAACAAACTTTGTATGATAGTGGCCTTGAACAGCACTCATACCCATAGCTTGTGATACTTTTAAAATATCAGCACTCATACCATGAGTAAAAAAACACCTTTGGCCATTAGACATAGTTAAGGTTATATTATCTACCCATTTCCACTTTTTAGTTCCTAAGAAATCTCCATAATTTTTAATAAATTGTTTGCTCATTCCATACTTTAATGCTCGTCTAAATACTAAACTAGAATGATTGCTATCTACTTCTGTAACATCTGGAAATACACCCTCTAATTCTTTTATATATTTTCTAGCTTCAGTTAATTCTTGACCAGCAGAATAAAGATCAGGATTTGAGTCGTGCATAGAAATTGCATGAAAGTCTAAACTATCTCCGATATTAATAATTCTATCTGGTTTAAATTCTTTTTTGATTTCTTTTAAAAATTTTATTGAGTCCTTATGATGATAAGGAATGTGCATATCAGAAATTACAAGGATTCTTTTATTCTTCATACAAGTGTAACTTGTACCTTATTTTGATAATAATGTAAATATTACATAGCCCATAGCACTAATCAATGAGCCTGTACAAATTAGTAAAATCTTTTCTAATCTTTTAACTCTTTCTTCTATAATAGAAATTTTTTGATGAGTTAATTTTTGCATAATACGACAAAGTTTTTCGTGTGATTCTATTTTTTGTAATGCGTTTAACTTAGCCATTACTTTTTTTTTCTAGGCTTATATTTTTTAACTGCTTGTGAAATGAATATATTTTTATACAAAGAAACTTTCTTACCAAACTTCTTATCAGCTTTTCTTTTAGCTGATTTATATGCTTTAGACTTCTTATTAAAAGACTTTGGTTTCCCTAATTTCTTGGGTCTAGCTTTTGCATATATAGGTTTCTTCATAGCCATTAGTATGTTCTCTTTCTTTTTTTCATAGCTGAATCTTTCATTAGTTTGCCATTTGGCATCCTATGATAACCTTTAGGAACTTTTTTAGTTTTCTTTTTTTTAGCCATATTAATTACTCATCTTTCCACCAGACCACTTTGCATCTGGTAATCCATTACTATATGATTTTCCGTCAAATGTTAATACTTGTTTTCTATTATTTTTTTCAGAATCATAAGAAACATGACACCACCCAGATGTTGGTTCTCCTGTGTAGTACTCAAGCAAAAGCTGGTCAAAATTACAATGATTAGAAATCCAAAGTGCAATAGCAAGATTAGATACACCAGCTATTTCAAAATCAACTGCGTTTCCTGTAGTGTGTTGTGATGTTTTTTTACTTCCTATTGCTTCGCATAGTTCCTCTGATCTATAGCCAGATGTAATTGTAACAGGCTTATCAAACTTTGCTCTGACAGGCTCTAATATTTCATAACAAAGATCGCCTAAGTTTTTAATCTCTCCACTACCAGCTTTTTTTTTAATACCTTTACGAGTTGCAGTTTGGCTCTTTTCAAATTCTTCTAATGTGAAATGTTTGCTCAACTGCATAATACCTACTTTTCTTTTTCAGGTTTATCTTCTTTGGGCTTTGCTTCTTTAAACTTATTTACATAAAAGCCAGAAAGAATATTCAAATCATCTAATTGTGATTGAATGTTATTTTTCTGTGCTTGTATATTTATTAATTTTTCTACAAACACAGATTGTTCGTCAGAAAGATTTTCTTTCTTATATTCTTTACCATCTAATGTAATCATAATTAAGCTAAATAGCTTTCTCCAGCTGTAATAGCACTATTTGAAGGTGTCATATCTTCACTACCCCAATCTTCTTTTGCAACCATGATTTTTAAGTGATCAACATTTCTTTGAACACAATCATTTTTTTCTTCTTGTGATTCATCTGCCATTTTTGAACTATCAATAATGCCATTGATTAAATCTACAGAATGACCCATAGCTGTATAATCTTGTGCTAATTCATCTGCTGTTCTTGTTTCGTCTGCCATATTTTCTCCTATTCTGTTGCTAGTGCAACGGGTTTATTTGTATCAAGTTTTTTAAATTCATCAATAACTAATTTAGGTTCTACCATGTTGTTTCTAGGGTCGCTATCAATGAATTTTTCGTCATTCCATTTATCTGTCATGTGGAATTGTAAGTTTTTATTATGTGCATAGCCAAACTGTGTCCATTTTGTTGAACCCCAAATAACTACACCATGTTTATTTGCTGATGCTGAAAAGTGATTTAAACAGCTATCTATACTAATAAAGCCATTTGCACCTTTTAACATTTCATGTACTTCTGACCAATGAAGATCACATTTAATTGCATTTATATAAGATGGTTCATTAGGTAATGTGCAATCAATTATTGTTGTATCTTTATATTCTTCTTTTAAATAATTAATTACTTGTTGTGCTAAAAATGGTTGATAGTTTCTATTTGGGTTTATGTTTGTATATTGATTACTTACATTAAATCCCATTCTTGGTTGTCCACCAGAAAACTGAATTAAAATGTATTTAGTTATTTCTTTTTCTTTTAACCATTTATCTACAGTATCTTTATGTTGTTCTGTGTAAATTTTAGGTTTCATAGATTTATCAAACTTAACATTATGTAATTCACAATAGCTTTCTATTAAGTGTTGTTTGCCAAATTGAAAGTTAGATTTGTAAGGTTCACTATAATAAATATTATCTGATGCCATTATTCTAGGGTCTTGTAAAGGTAGTGTAGATTCAAAAGCCATTTTAACATCAGGATTTTGAGCAAAACAATCTATGTAAGGTGTGTATATTTGAACTTCTGATTTCTGTTTTAACTTTGGGATTAAAGATGTAAATGCTACACACTTACCAACTCCACCTTCTACAACATATGTATTAAGCATATTAGCTAGTTTCTAATTCCTCTATTCTTGCTTTTAATTCTTTAATAGCATTAACTAAGTACCAAGTAATGTTATCACTATCTACAGTTTTAACTCCTGTTGATTCTGTTGTAACCATTTCTGGTGCAATTAATTCTAGTTCTTGTGCAATAACACCAAGTTGAATACCTTCTTTTTTTATAACTTGATTTATAGGTAAATCTTTTATTTCATCTTCTTTTCTATATTCAAAATTTCTAACTTGTATTTTAGATATTTTATCTAAACCAATATTGTTATCAACAATATTTTTTTTAAGTCTTCTGTCCGATGTTTGTGACCAAGTTGTTGCATTATTTCCTTGATAAATATTTCCACTACCACCAACATCAATAAAACCTGTATTACTTCCTTTTCCATTAGTTTGGCTAGTTGCTGCAATAACTAAACTACAACCATTGTCAGCTGCGGCTGGAGAAGTGTAAGCACCTAAAAAAGTATTATGATCTCCTGTGGTAAGGTTAACTGCCCAACCACCAGCTTGAAACCCGATAGCAGTATTTTCTTTTCCTGATGTAACATTACCAAGTGCGTTTGTTCCTACACCAACATTATAGTCTGAATCTGAAAGTCTTAAAGCACCATGACCAACTGCAACTGATCTTGCTCCTGTAGTGTTTGTTAATAAAGTACAACCACCAACTGCTGTGTTATCACAGGCTTCTGTATTAGCTTTTAAAGCACAATGTCCAACTGCTACGTTGTGACGACCTGTTGTGTTAGCGTTCAAAGATTGAAAACCTACTGCTGTATTATGACAACCTGTTGAGTTAGCTTGGATTGATGCTCTACCAACAGCTGTATTTTCACTTGCTGTATTAGCACTTAATGCACCATGACCAACTGCTACATTGTCAGCTCCACTTATATTTGAAGATAAAGAACTTTGACCTAAAGCACTATTTCTTGAACCTGTTGTGTTAGCAACTAAAGAACTTCCACCCATGCTAATATTTTGTTGTCCTGTTGTCATAGCATTTGAAGAACATATACCAACAGCAGTATTTAAAGTTCCTGATGTATTTAAATATAATGCTCTCCTACCAACAGCAGTATTACTATCTCCTGTAACATTTTCTAAAGCTGAAGAACCTACACCTGTATTACAACTACCTGTATTTCCATTCATAGCAGTAGTACCCACAGCTGTGTTTTCAGAAGTTGTTAAATTAGCTTTTAATGCACCTTTACCAACAGCTGTATTAGAAGTTCCTGTTGTGTTTTTACATAAACTTTCAAAACCAACTGCTACGTTATTACTAGCTGTGTTAGCAAATAAAGAATTTTTTCCAACTGCTGTATTATTAGAAGCTGTATTTGCTCTTAAAGCACATAGTCCAACTGCTGTATTACTTGCACCATCTACATTAAGCCTTAATGCTTGATAACCTAGTGCTGTATTATCACCACCAGTTGTATTAGTAAACATTGCTAATTTACCAAAAGCTACATTGTTAGATGCTGTTGTATTTTTATTTAATGCCTCAACACCAACTGCTGTATTACCTGCACCTGAAGTATTTCTTTTTAATACATCTTTACCAATTCCTGTATTTTCTGTTCCTGTTGAAGTTAGACATAAAGAATCAAAACCAATAGCAGTATTATTTGATGTTGTGTTAGTTTTTAAAGATTGATAACCTAATCCTGTATTTCCTGCACCTGTTTGGTTAGTACAAAGTGAATTTTTACCTACTGCTGTGTTGCTATCTGCTGTTGTGTTATTTAATAATGCATTTCTACCCATAGCAACATTATTTGTACCTTCAGTATTTAATCCAAGTGCATTATATCCAAACGCACTATTATCATTAGCTGTTGTATTACTATAAAGTGCATAGTTTCCAAATGCTGAATTTGTAGCACCTGTTGTGTTAGCAAATAAAGCAGAAAAACCCATTGCTGTGTTATTGTCTGCTGTTGTGTTACAACGAAGTGCTCTATAACCAAATGCATTATTACTATGACCCTCTGTATTAACTGAAAGTGCTTGATAACCTACTGCTGTATTATTATCTGCTGTAGTGTTAGAGAAAAGTGATTGATAACCTACACCAACATTATTATCTCCTTCCGTATTTGTATCTAATGATGCCATACCTACTGCTGTGTTTTGACAACCTGTTGTAGTAGCATTTAATGAACAAGTACCTACAGCTGTATTAGAAGACGCTGTCGTGTTATTAAATAAAGCACAAAAACCTAATGCTGTATTGTTGCTAGCAGTACTGTTACATTGTAAAGCAGTATATCCTACAGCAGTATTATTAGCACCTGTATTTACATACAAAGCACTTTGCCCAATTGCTGTATTATAATTTCCAGCAGAACCAGCTAAAGAAAATATGCCTACTGATGTGTTACCATCAGTAGTTAAACTTCTTCCTGATCTCCAACCTACTGCTGTATTTTTACCTGTTTGATTAGATGATAATGCACAAAATCCTATAGCAGTACTTCTACATCCTGTAGTGATTGCTGTTCCAGCACAAGTTCCAACAACAGTATTTTCAGTTCCTGTTGTGTTAGCTTTTAATGCACTATCTCCAATTGCAGTATTATTATCTGCTGTAGTATTTGCATCTAGAGCTTGATACCCAATAGCTACGTTTTTATCTCCTTCTGTATTTGTATCTAAAGCATAACTTCCTACAGCTATATTTTTAGTTCCTAAGGTATTATTATATAAAGAACATCTGCCTACAGCTACGTTTTCGGATGCTGTTTCATTTCTAAACATAGACATACTTCCTAAAGCTGTATTATTACTACCTGTTGAGTTAGTGTATAAGGCATTTCTTCCCATAGATACATTTTCAGAACCCTGTGTATTTGAAAATTGAGCCTGAACACCAATAGCAGTATTTTTTGCACCTGTTGTGTTAGTTTTTAATGCACTTGAACCTATTGCTGTGTTTTCACATCCTGTTGTGTTGCATCTTAAACTTATATACCCAACTGCTGTGTTATTATCTGCTATAGTTTTTTTTAATGATTCTGTTCCAATCGCTACATTTTGTAAATTTGTTTGTATATCACACAAAGCATATGCACCTACACCTACATTATTATCTCCTGTAGTAATATTTGTTCCAGCTCTACTACCTAATACAACATTGTAATTACCACCAGCTTGAACACTATCTAAAGCTGTATCTCCTAAAGCTACGTTTTCTGTTCCTGTTGGATAGTTGCCATCTAATTTTATTGTACCATTTGCAGTAAAAGCACCTGTTGTTGAAACTGCACCTGATGTACTAATAACAACATCACTTGCTAAAGCTGAATCTATAAAATTAACTGTGTTTGCAGATGTGTTTACTGTTGCAAAAGTTATATCGTCAGAGCCATCAAAGAATTTAATTGTTAAAGAGTTAGAACCAGCATTTGTTGTGTCTAACCAAAGTGTTCCTGTTGTTGCACTAGCTGGTCTTGATGTTCCTGAATGTAAAGAGTTTAACGCAGTAAAACTTTCATTCAATTTACTTCTAAATGTAGCAAATGCTTGGTTATCTATATTTATTTGTGAAACTTGTGCCATAATATTAAGTAATTATTTGACCTACTCCTTTTGCAAAAAAATCAAATGTTCTGTCTATACTTGTACCAGAGGAATTAAAAAATTCAATAGTAAAGCCTGATGCAGATTTACTTGTTATTGCAAATCTATCTCCTGAAAGCATATTTTGTCCAGAAATATTTAATGATGGGCTTGATGCAAAAGCAGAATTATAAGTTACAGCTTTGCCACCTGTACCACTAGCTATATCTGCACCAGATTCAGTTCGTTCTTGTAAACTAGCTGTGATAGATAATTGAGTTATTAGTTGTCTTGCTTTATTATCTGATGAAGTAAATGAAACTCTAAATTTAAAATATCTACCAATATATTCTCCTGTGTTAAATGCAGTAAATGAACTGTAAGTTACATTATCATCACTTGTTGAAATTTGTAATATTGAATCACTATTTTGTGTTGCTGTTCCATGAAAAGGGTCTGGAGTACCAGCATCTATTAATGTTGAAGAAAGTGGTCTACCTGTATCTATATATTCATTAACTTGGTCTGTGGTTTGAATAACATTTGCATCAAACTTAGCTTTTAATTTACCAGCAAAATTAATTTGATTTGCAAAAGCATAAATACCAGAACTTTGAACTGTTGTATTAGGGTCGCCAAGTGTTCCTGAAGCAGTAAGTCCTAGATGATTAGTTGAGTTAATACTTGTAACTGCAACATTAGTTTTACTTCCAGAAAATCCAGTATGTTCATTAATTGTAGTTTGTGAAACATAGTTAGCTGTAGATATACTAGATTTAATTACTGTTTCTATAAGTGAAAGATTACCCCCCTTATCAACAGCTTTAATTAAATAACTACCAGCTTGAAAAGGTACTGTTGCAGAAGTAGCTGGTCGTGCAATTTTACTTACAATAGTTTTAGAATTAGCCCATAAAGGATTAACAATATTAGAAGTGTATTTTATAATGTAATAAGATAAATCAAGATCAGCTACTGCATCCCAAGAAAGAGTTGCTGTAGTTCCTGTAACATTTATTGCAAAGTTTTGAACATTAGCTGGTGGTGCAGTTTGCCCAACTGTTGTATGTGTTCCAATTAAATAATTTGATTTTGCGCCAGCAGTATTAACATATCTTACTCTGACATAATAAAGTGTTTTATCTTTAACATTTAAAACTTCATATCTAGTTTGTTTGCCTGTTCCAACACTTGTATAATTAACTCCATCTTCTGAAACTTCTACTTCTACATAATCAAAAAAAGAATCAATAGTTGAAAAATCTCCTAAAGTTATAATAAGTTTTGTAATAACAACACCATCATTATAAATAGCAACAGCATCAGTTATTACTAAATATTCAGATAATGCACTTATATCAACTGTCTTAGTTATGTTAGGTAAAATAGTATCTGGTATTGTTGATATAGGATTCTTTGTATTAAAATCATAAAAGTTATCTTGATGTTCAAATAACTGAACATTAACAGTTAAATCTTCGTTAATTTCTAAACCTAAAATTCTAAAAGGTTTAGCATCAAAGCCACCACTAGGGTATGTGATTGCAACTATATCTCCTATTTCTGCTTCTAAAAATTCTGATGTTAAAGTTAATTGTATTTGTAATTGTTGTCTTGATCTTCTAAGGATTACTTCACAAAGTGCTTCTGCATTATAAGTATTAGTTACATTAGGAAATTGAAAGTTACCTTCAAGAACAGTATTGTTATCTGCTGAAAGCATAGTTGCGTGTTTAAATTCTGTTACAACATTACTATCGTCTGCTGGTGGGAATGTTACAGTATCATTTTGCCAATTCTTAAAAGGATTGACATAAGTACCAATAACACGATTATATTTATTATTTTTTCTTTCTCCAATAACTTTAGCACCACCAACAACATTATCTTCTGTAATAGTTTTAAAAGCTGTTCCTGTTCCCTCTACTTTTAATTTATATTGACCATTAGTATAAGTGAATAATGATCTCATAGGGTTTAATAATTTTTTTACATTATCAATTACTTTTTGACTTGTATCTACTACTGCATTACTTTCAAATTTAATAATTTTAGGAATAACATCTGTTACATTTCTATTGTTGGTAAAATGAGTTGATAAATTTTGATTTAATACACCACTTGGTACTTTAAATTCTAATGTTAATGAACTTGCCCCACCAGCATTACCATAATAAACAACTACAGGATATACACCACCATTGACCATAGTTTTTGTGCCATCTCTATTCGTATTTCCATGAGTATTACCATTATTAACAATTAATTTAGTGTTTTTATTAAGTTGAATTTCTTTAATTAAATTATCTACTGTTTGACCAGCATCTCCTACATACCATCTTGAAGAATCATCAGATGTTGTTTTAAATAAAAAAGAACCAGCTTCTGATGCTGTAAAATATCCTAAATATCTTCTTGAATTATATGGAGAGGTTTGTTCTCCACTAACTGTTGTTTGTGTATTTGTACCTGATATTGATCTATTAACAAAAAAATTTAAGTTATCATTATAATAACCACTATATAATTCCATAGTTAGACCAGCAGTTGTAGTTACACTTGTTGTTCTTGGTTGGATTAATGTATCAGCATCAGTTGCAACAGTTTGAAAAGAAGCAAAATTTGTTTCAAATGCACTATCTGGTAATCCTTTTCCATATCTAGTGTTTCTTAAATAATCTAATAATACTAATGCAGAATTTGGTGTCCACTTCGTACTTGATGTTCTAGGGTCATAAACTTTTTTACCTCTTAAAACTACTTTAACTTGAGGAATACCACTAAACGCATCTTTATCAAAAGTAAACCTAAAAGCTAAATAACAAACTCCACTTAATTTATGGTTTGATGTCCAATTAGGAGCATCAGTTAATACTGATGATGCTGATTGTGTATCTGTACCATAAAATGCTTGTATTCTTACTCTTGAAGTATTACTTTTATAAAAATTACCATCTCCATCTGCAACTTCTCTTACTGTTCCATCTGTTAAATCTCCATCAAATATAACTCTTTTATCATCTATAAATATTTGTTCTATTTCTTCTATTTCTCCTTCACAAACTACACCTGCCATATATAAATATTGATTTTGTGAACCTGATGATTCTATAAATACTCTAGTAATTCCTACTTTTCTTCTACCATACACTACAGGAATTTGTGCATTGTTAGATTGTTTATTAATTAATACACCTCTTTGTTCTTCTGGTGTATCAAAGTCAGGTAAAGTAGGTACAGGAATAAGCCAACCAATAAACTTATCTATAATTTTAGTAATAGGTTTAAATATTTTACCCATTAGTGAAAACTCCTTTTAAACTTCTGACCTATTCTATAAATATCACTATCTACTCTTAACCAATTAACAGCATGATTAACTTTTAATTGTTTCATACAAAAATGAAAAACCCAACGCATCATATTAAATGTATTTTTTAAAGATACGACCTCTATCAACCAAAAATTATTACCTGAGTTCCATTCATTAGATTTAAGGTTGCCCGTCTTTTTAAATCTTTTTTGTACTAGATCATGGATATATGCCCAATTTGCAAAACCTACTAATTCATTATTATGATAAAACTTTTTATATTGATTTAATTTAATTGATGGTTTTAGAAAATATTGTAATTGATTATCTGATTTGTCTTTATAACGATCAAATTTTTTAAATAAATTTATTACATCTTGCATTATGATCTACCCCATTTAATATCTTGAGTAGTTTGTGATGCAAATTCAAAACCTTTATCTGATGAAAAATGTAATTGTTGTGAACCTGTGTTTGTTTTTCTGCCTTCAATTTTACTAAAATCTGCCCAATGAGAAGCTATTACTACATTAACGTCTGATGAGTTTACACTTTCATCAAGGGTAAAGGATTCTATTCTACCTTTAAATAAAAGAAAAGGGTCTGCAATAACCTGTTCACTAGCATTTAAAAAACCTTTATATATTTCAGCTTCTTTTTCTAAATAGATATTGTTTAAGAATAAAGATGTAATTGTTTGATTTGCACCTGTAAATGTAAGAGAAATATTACTAACTTCTATTTCAGAGGATTCAGATACACTAGATAGTTTAGTAAATAATGATGAAGCTGAATAAGTATTTGAATCGTAAGTAATATCTTTATAGTGATCTGTGTATCTAGAACCTGAACCTACACCAATATAAACAAGAGTAACAGGCTGTAAGCTATCTGTTGCAAGTTCATTCTTTACTGCTGTTGTTAATGTTCTGACCATATTCTTCGTAAGTTGTTTGGGTTACACTTTCTGTACCTTTTAACATAGTAAAATCGAATTTGCTATTAGGTTTCTTATATTCTTTTAGATCGTTAATATTACTATCAATCTGATCTTCATTAACAATCACTTCGGCAATAAAATCGGCATTTATTTTGTGGGTTATTTTATACTTTTTCATTATAGATTTTCTATTAAGTCTATTTGATACTTGTAAAGATCATTAGTTACAATAGAATATTCTTGAATATCATTAGTAAGTCTTACAGTAAAATCAACATTGTCATAAACTAGCGATGTATTATCTGCAATAGCTGTTCTTAATGGTGGTTCAAATGTAAGTGTACCCTCGCCAGAACCATTAGAGTTTAAATCTGCTACTGCCATATAAACTTTAATTGCACTTGAGAATCTAAAATAATCTCCAGCTTTAAGTAATCCATTTGTGCTATTTGCTAAACCATCTATTGTACAAGTAGTTGCACCAGCAGTAATTGCACCATCTACACTTATAGTTCCTGTAACTGAACCTTGTGCGTTTGATACTACAGGTGGAATAACTGTAAAGGTATTTAGTTTTGCTCTTTGTTTCATAATAAATGCTTTAATAGGTGCAAAGTTTGCTCTACTCATTGGTGCATAATCTAAAGTTAAAGTAAATTTTTGTCCGTCTATTTGTCTTGTTTGAACTCTACCAGATGTTGTTACACTTACTAAAGTATTTTGTTGTGAGCCAATACTAGCATCTTGTGCAACAGGAGATGTTGGGAACTGTCCACTCATATTATACTAATGCCTCTTTTCCTTTTTCATTTAAAGCTGAATTAATTGAATTAACGATTGTTGCTCTATTGTCAATTAATAATTGTTTAATACCTGTTACATCCGTTGCATTAATGTTAAAATTAACATTCGTAGTACCACTTCCACCTGTACCTCTAGCAGATTGAGTTATTTGTCCTGATGAATTTGGTATAAACAATTCTGCACCTTGTTCTCCAACTACATATGGCTGTCCTTTTTGAACTGAACCACCTGATGCTCTACCACCAAATAAACCACTAAAAAAACCACCACCACCACCTGTTGCCATAAGTGCAATTTGTAATGCAAGTTGTTTTTTTAATTCAGATGTTTTTTGTTTCATAATATTTAAATGGTTTTTTTCTTGGTTTTCTAAATCTATACCTAATATTTTTTGAATACCCATTCTTATAATAATTTCTATTAATACAGCTAATGTATTAATAAGAGCATCTGCAATCATAGACTTAAATGCTTTCCCTAAATCTTCTCCAAGTATAATTGCTCTAGATAAAGCCATTGAGAATGAAGTTATACCAGCATTAAGACCCTCTTTAATTGTAGTTCCAATATTTGTAAATTTTTCTTGCATATTAACTAAAGCAGTTTCATTCATTTCTTTAAATGTTTCTTGTGTTTTTTTTACTGTATTAGCCATTTCAAACAAATGATGATTTGATGTTGATGTAAATTGTACAACTTTTTCTAATTCTTTTACTGTTTCTTGAATTTCTTCTTTAGTTTGAGTCATAGTTTTATGAAAATCTCTTATATTAGGTAAAGTTAATTTTTCAGTAACACCAGCTAATGCTTTAAATTTATTATTAATGTCATCTACAATTAAACCAACTCCAGCTATTTTACCTAAAAAACCACCAAATGTTATTGCAAGTAATCCTATGACAGATTGGAAATCTCTAAAATTAGTAGTTAGTGTTTTTATTCCATTAGATAATTTTAAAACTGCAACTGCAAGATTTTCTCCCATTTGTCTACTTAATCTTCTTATTGCTTGATCGTTTGTTTCTGTAAATTTTTTTAAATCTCCTAATTGTCTTTTTAATTCATCAAAAAATCCTTTAGCTATTTCTGTTTGAATTGTAAAAAAAGCATCTTTTAAATTTGATATAGTTCCTTTTAAAGTATTAGCTAGTTTTTGTGTTAGTTCTCCAAATTTACCACCTGTTCCAAATGCTTTTGCTAATCCTTTTATAGATTCATCAACACTTGTTTTAACTCCAGCTTGAAATCCAGCCATAGCTGTTACTGCTCTATCTCTAAATAAATCTGCTGAACCTATACCAGCACTAAATGATCTTTGAATTTGTTGTGAAGCTAAAGCAAAATCTCCACCTAATTGAACTGCTGTATTTCCTGTAATTTTTAATAATTCCTCAAATGATATTCCAAGTGATTCTGCTTTTTCTGATACAGTTGCCAAAGCTGTTACACCTTGTTGTATATTAGATAATTCAAAAGGAGTAGTTTTTGCAAATTTAGTAACTGCGTCTAATGCTTCTTGACCTTTTTTTGCACTTCCAAATAGGGCTTCTAATTGTACACCTAATTCTTCAATTTGCATACCAGCATTAACAATACCTTTAAGAACAAGTCCAGCACCTAGACCAATAAACGCATTTTTTAAATTAAATACAGAAGCCTTAACTTTAGAAAGAGTACCTTGTAACTTATTAAATGCTTGTTTAGACTTATCCTTTGCTACAATGTCTATGTTTAGTTTTTGGTTTGCCATTACTTAAATTTCCTTGCTTCTGCTAGTGATTGACTTGTTTTATACTGTTCTTGTTCTTTTTTCAAGTAAGCTAACCAAAGATTATAATGGCTAACAGGCATATCAAGAACTTGTTGAATTGTAAGATGTAATCGTTCTGCAATAACTAACAGCGACCTAACATCTGGGTCGCTATCTACTTTTTTTCTGCATCCTCGTAATTAGTATCTAAAAGGATTTGATTAGCAATAGTTGATATTACATTTGAATCAGCTTTTTTTCTTAAAGCAAATTTATCTTCTGGGCTAAAGGCTTTTATCATTTCGCCTTTATCATTTTTGACTTGCAACTTCATTATAAGCAAATCAACAAGAATAGTTAAGTCTTGAAAGTTATTAGATTTCTTAAAGATAATGTTTTTTTCTTCAAGGGTTAATGGTTCAGAATAAAATACACTCGGATTACCATGCTCGTCTTTCCACTCCTCAACTTCTATAGTGATAGTTTTAAGAGTTTCAAAATGAGATTTAACTCGATCAATTACTGACATAAATTAGGATTATACAGTACCTATAGATAAAGCACCTGTTCCTTGAAAAGTAACAGTTCTTGAAACGATTGCATCCATTGCATTATTAACTGACATACCAGTAACAATTCCTGTTCCTGTAAAACTTCTGTCGCCACTTGCATTACCTTCAGGTAATAAAATAAAAGCTATTGAAGCACCAGCAAGTAAAGTTGTTTGTGGTGTGTCTGTTTCGTCAAAGTGCATTTCTAATGTTCCAGAGAATGATGTTCTTCCAGCAACAAATGATTTAGTAGCATCTGTTAAAGCTGTATCTTCTACAACATCTCCTGTAGTTTCAAGTGTGAATGATGTTAGTTCCCCAACACCAGTTCCACCAGCAGTAACTACGCCTTCTTTTCCGTGATGTGTTGCCATTTTTTATCCTTGTTTGATTTAGTTTGTTTTATTTCTTTTTCTTGCTTATAGCCTAAAGTTAAAAAATGTTCAAGATTAGATTCATTAATAACTATCTCTGAATTACCTTTATATAATTTAATGTCTTTAGCCATAAGTCCTTTTACAGTTTATCATCTTCTTCGTCAATATCTTCTTCATCTTCATCAAAATCATCTTCAAAATCATCTTCTGCTTCTTCCCATGAACCATCTTCATCTTCTAAAGAATTTTCTTTAATTTCCTCTAATAAATCTTTTACTTCCTCACAAAGCATAGACTCTTTGTCGTGCATCTTTTCTATTTGTTCTATTTTTTTAGATATTTTATCTAATAATTTTTCATTTTTCATAATTTATCCTATGGTGTTCCAGCTTGATATTC
>Ga0181402_1000480_pt1 | contig 14996 bp, 15 predicted proteins | sample 25SPOviralmetaG_FD_130131 | JGI IMG/M metagenome (GOLD analysis project Ga0181402, IMG submission 130131) | Marine viral communities from the oligotrophic San Pedro Time Series (SPOT) site, San Pedro Channel, CA, USA - 25 SPOT_SRF_2011-08-17 | ecosystem: Environmental > Aquatic > Marine > Strait...
ATAAAAAATATAATACATTATCTATTTTATGTAAAAGGTCAATTAATTCTAAAAATCCAGATGCAAAGGCAAAAGAGGTGGTTATCAAGAATTATTAATTAGTATCTTTATATTCGTTTATGTAATCTTCCATGAATTTTTTTACATTTTTTACAATATTATCTTCTTGGAAATAATATGGTATACCACTTTGTCTTAAAAACTCTAGCTCTATAGGGCAGGCAGTTTTAAAATAATCTGATAACATATAAATATAGCATATATGGACCGTAGGATAGATCTGCTGATAAAAAGATTTCTTAAAAACTGCTGTTTGAAGCTTCTCTGCAACTGAACCAGAAGTATTTTGACACTTTTTTTCAATTATAAATAGTATTTTTTTGTCAGGAAATAAGAACGCATCATCAGGTCGCTTACAACCATGGGCGAGATTCTTAGAGTTTTTATAGTTTTCATCAAGAATATATCCATTTTTGTTCATATATCTGTGCAGCTCACCTTGTTGTAATCGTGTTGCATTCTCTATCACACCAATATCCGTAATACGCTCAAAATTTAATCCCGTTGCGTTCGTATTTGCACCACCCGCACCGGTGCCTCTGTTGGTAATTGTTGTTTCAGTTGTCATAATTAACTCGCTCATTCTTCTTTACTTTACACAAGTGGGTAGATAATTATCAATTTTATACTGTATATGCTTTACAATATAAAATAATATGTATAGAAATAATACTTTCAGTGTTAATTAGAAAAAACACAAAAATCAAGAAAAGAGTACAATCCATTTTTGAAAAAAGGACATTTATAAATGTCCATTTTTGAAAAATAAGAAATAGAATTTTTATGATTTTTTGCAAAAATATGGTTTTGCCTGATAACCCTGCAAATACGAAAATAATAATTTTAATTTGTTACTGACATTTTTTTTATTATTTTTTAAAAAAATGATTTAAGGGTTTTTTCGGTCATCATAATATAGTTACTTTTAGGGGAGAAATGATGACTAAAAAATCCCAAAAAAACCCCAAAAATTATTTATGTGAAAAATGCAACTTTGCATCGTGTAATTTAAAAGATTATAATAGACACTTAGCGACTGCAAAACATAAAATGATGACCAATGATGACCAGCAAAAGAAAAAAACCCCAAAACCAAAATTTGTATGCGAATGTGGTAAAGAGTATAAATATAAACAAGGACTTTCTGTGCATAAGAAAAAATGTTTGTTTATAAATCAAGAAGAAACAGAAGAACGAGAACCCGAAATACAGAATGAAATAGCTCCAAAAAAAGATAGAGATGACATGCTTCTGGATTTTATGAAGTCACAGGCAGAGTTTAATCAAACAATAATGACTGCGGTGACTGAAGGAAAAATAGGAAACACTACAAATAATAACAATAATACAACAAATAATATAAACAACAATCAGTTTAATTTGAATTTCTTCTTGAATGATACCTGTAAAGATGCATTAAACATAACTGATTTTTTAGATTCAATACAGTTACAGTTAAATGATTTGGAAGAAACAGGAAGATTAGGTCATGTAAATGGTATATCTCGTATATTTGTGAATGCATTGAAAAACATGGACGAAACGCAACGACCAATTCATTGCACAGATAGTAAGCGTGAAACCTTGTATATAAAAGACAAAGATACATGGACAAAAGACAATAGTAAGGAAAGATTAAAATCAGCAATAGAGACAGTAGCAGACCGAAATCTGGACCAAATTCCTCAATGGAGAAATGAGAACCCAAGATGTCAAATAATGGATTCAAAAGAAAATGCAATGTTATCAGAGATGACTTTAAATTCTATAGGTCAATTGGACGAAGAAGGAGAAAAAGACAAAGAAAAGATAGCGAAGAAGATTATAAAAGAGGTAGTTATTGATAAATAATTGATAAATGATTAAAAAAATAGTATTAAATAAAAGAATCTTATTTATATATCAATAAATAATATTATGGAATTAAATGAAGAGCAACAGTATATTGTAGATCAAATAAAAGATAATAAGAATGTAATAGTAGATGCAGTTGCTGGGACGGGAAAAACAACAACAATATTGTCATTAGCGGAACAATTGCCGAAGAAAAGTATGTTGCAAATCACATATAATAAGTCATTGAAGCACGAAGTGCGAGAGAAAATTAAGGCAAGAGAGATAAAAAATTTGTCTATTCATACATATCATAGTTTGCATTATGCATATTATTCAAATACGGGATATACGGATATAGAGATGTATAAATCGCTGAAGGATAACCTACAACCAGTAATGAAAATACAGCATATAGATGTGTTAATAGTAGATGAGGCACAAGATATGACGTTATTATATTTTCGTTTTCTTGTAAAGTTTTTACAAGATTTCAAAAAGAAAGTGACGCTATTGGTATTGGGAGATGTAATGCAAGGATTGTATCAGTTTAAAGGTTCTGATAGTCGTTTCTTATCTTTAGCAAATGAAATATGGGATAGTAAGTATCTAAAAAAGAAGGAGTTTGTAAGAACAACAATGCGTATGTCGTATCGTATTACAAATGAAATAGCAAGTTTTGTAAATAATGTAATGATAGGAAATGAGCGAATGTTGGCTTGTAGGAGTGATAGAAAGGTAGTGTATATTCGTAATTCAAGCACAATGTTGTTAAAAATAGTGTGTGGGTGTATAAATAAGTTGTTTGAGGAGGGTGTAAAGCCGCAAGAAATCTTTATATTGGGTCCTTCTGTAAAGGGTTCAAAGAGTATAATTCGTAGATTAGAGAACATATTAGTTCAAAAAGATATTCGTTGTCATGTTCCCATGATGGAGTTAGATGGAGGTGACGAACGAGTTTCCAATGGTAAGATAGTATTTTCAACATTTCATTGTGTAAAGGGACGAGAACGAGACTATGTATTTGTAGTGAATTTTGATAATTCATATTTTACATATTATGGGCGTGATATGCCGAAAGATGTATGTCCTAATACGATGTATGTAGCAAATACGAGAGCAAGGAAGGGATTATATGTATTGGAGGGCGATACAAATAGGTATGATAGTCCGTTACCATTTTTAAGAAAAACGCATTTGGAAATGAAGAAAGAGGATTACATAGATTTCAGGGGAACACCACAGAGTTTGTTTTCAGTAAAACCAGAGATGGATTATAAGTTGGAGCATGTGACACCAACAGAAATAATAAAATTTATTCCAGTGGAGGTAATAGAAGAGTTATCAAACTTGGTAGATAAGATGTTCATATGTGAGCAGGAACAGAGTGATGAATTAGATATTCCATCTGTAATAGAAACAAAGAATGGTTATTTTGAGGAAATCAGTGATATGAATGGAATAGCAATTCCATCAATGTTTTATGATAATTTGAAGAAGGTATTTCATGATTATGACGAGTTTAAGTTAGAAGACTGTATATTATATGAAATGATAGATGAAACAAAATATACGGGAAAGCAGTTGGATATGTTTGTAATAGAGTATATCAATAAGTTGCCTGAAACCATAGATAATATGAGTGATTATTTGAAGTTAGCAAGTATAAATGTAGCGGTGCAAGAGAGTTTGTATTTTCGTTTGAAGCAAATAGAAGAGGATGAATACAATTGGTTGAGTTATTCGGTTGTGAATCAATGTATGAAGAGATTGCAAGATACAATAAGTTATGATTGTCAAAACGATGAACCCTATCCAGAACATTCAATATATGAGTATAATAACGAAGACTTGCATGAAAAAATAGATAGAGAGACGAGTTTGTATATACCTAAAAAGAAGTTTCGTTTTGCAGCTCGTGTAGATTTAATAACAGAAAATACGGTATGGGAAATAAAAACAACTAGTGAATTGACAATAGATCATAAGTTACAATTAATTATTTATGCGTGGTTATGGGAAATGAGACCACAACATGAAGAAAAAATATTTCGTTTGTATAATATAAAAAACAATCATTTGTTAAGATTGAATGCAAGTTTGGACGAATTGAATGAAGTAATCAAGAAAATATTGAAGTGCAGATATATTAGTGGAGAAGCAAAAAGCGATGCGGATTTTGTAAAAGGGTGTAAAAAATAGCTATAATTTGTTTCTACCCCAGACTCCCGCTATTACTATTACTAGCGTAAATTTTTTATTTAAATGTAACGTAAAAATACTTAAAATATTTCCCATAATATCTATATAATCTCAGCTCCATGGAACTCGAATCACACTATAAACCAACAAAGAATAAAACTGAAACTGAAATACAAGAGGTAGAAATATTCAACGGTGAAAACAAATACATCATCGGGTCCGGAACACTCTTCCTCATACCAGCGATATACGCAGCCAGAAAAAAACAATACCTTCTATCAACTACACTCTTCATAGGACCCACGGTATCCTCCCTATTCTGGGTAAAACCAAGAATGGACTTCTGGAGATTACTAGATATCATATACGCCAACACCGTAATGGGAATATTCATAGCAAACACCGCATGGAGAATCCCACACCACCTGTGGGAATGGAAAATTGCTATCCCATCCATCTACTCCGCAGGCGCAATTCTATTTGGAAAAGCATGTATAGAACACCACAAAAGAAACAAAAACTGGTTCTTCTACCACATTGGATTCCATCTACTCATGCTGACGGGACATTCAGCAAACGTCCTACTCGTTTAATATTAATATTCATTTCACCCCCCAGCATATTTTTGCAAAATAAGCAGGAATAAGGATTTTTGAGTTAGTATCAACACCAAAAATGGAAGACATATTTTTTAAATCTACAAATACACCCTGCATTTTTTGTTGATGTTCTGCTTTTTTGTAGTGTTTATCTTCATCAAGAAAATCAAAAATAGAGTAAAAAATATCGTAAGGAACTTCTTGAAATATTTTATTCATTATATAAAATTATTATAGAGATAATTTAATATGAATTTGTATAAAATAAATAAAGGAAAATAGGGATATATTATATGTGTGGTATTACCGGATTATTTTACAATAATAGAGGTAATGCTTTAGAAATATACGAATCACTATTATCCATACAACACAGGGGGCAAGACGGAGCGGGTATATGTAATATAGATGATGAAGAAGATAAAATAATCAGGGGAAAAGGATTAATATGTAACCTATTTAATTATGATATTTTGCAAAATATGGAAGGTAGAATGTTTATAGGGCACACAAGATATAAAACAAACAATGTAAAAGATAGTTTTCAACCTTTTATCTTGAAAAATGATAAAATTCAAATGAGTTTTTGTCATAATGGAAATATAATCAATGTAGATAAACTAGCAAAAGTATTGAGTAATCAATATGGTGTTAGTAATTCAGTATTTGTATCGGATAGTTATTTGTTATTTCAATTAATATTTTATTTTTTAGATAAAGAAGTAGAGGGTGTAGTAGAGAATAAAAATATAGAGAGTGTATCAAATTATTTGCATGAGTGTATAGAAGGTAGTTATAGTATAATTTTATATATAAAGGATTATGGTATGGTAATGTTGAAAGATAAGTATGGTATAAGACCATTGGTGTATGGTAGTAATAAAAATAAGGATATACTGGTATCAAGTGAGTCATGTTCTTTAAATAATGTATTAAATTATGATGTAATTGATGAAGTAAATGCGGGAGAGACAGTAATAATTAGAAATAATATGGAAACATATAAATATCAATACAAAAATAGTGTTTTAAAACCATGTTTATTTGAATATATTTATTTTTCAAGGTTAGATTCGTGTGTAAATAGTATTTCAATATATAATTGTAGATATGAATTAGGTAAATTATTAGGAGAAAAGATGATGGAAGAGAAAGAAAATATAGATTTTATCATTCCAACGCCAGAAACAAGTAGAATATATGCATATGGTATGAGTGAAATAATGAATATTCCAATACAGGAGTGCATAATAAAGAATAGATATATCAATAGAACATTTATAATAGAAAATAAGGATAAGATCGAAGAAAATATTAAAAGAAAGTTTTCAGTTATTAGGGAAATAATTAAAGGAAAAAATGTAATTTTGCTAGATGATTCAATAGTAAGAGGAAATACATCAAAAAATATTATAAAATTATTGAAGGAAAGTGGTGTAAATAAAGTGATATTTGGTTCAGCATCACCAAAAATTTTTAATACAAATAGGTTTGGTATCTATATTGAAAAAAAGGAAGAGTTAGTAACATATAATAATAAGACAAATGAGAATATAGCAAGTAGTATAGGGGCAAATAAAATTTATTATAATGAACTAGAAGATGTAATAGGATTAGTAAATAAATTGAATAGAAGAATAAGCAATATGGAAGTATCCATGTTTAAAGATGATGAATAGTGTGTTGAATTGATATATAAGATGTATATATCAATAAATTAATAAACAATTAGGGCAATAGTAAATAGACTTTGAATCATAGCAATAAGCTTACAAATATTAGTTGTGGGGTATATATCACCGTAACCGAGTAATGTTCCGGTAGAAATGGAGAAATAAATACGGTTAAAGAACTTTTGTGAAAGAGGCACATCAATTTTCTCGGGAACGAGTTCTTTGTCTTCAATTTCTTGTTTTACATCTTTTGTGGTTTCATCAAGAGTTTGTTCAACATTATTGTAGTTAAAACCAGTAAAGGATTCAAGAACTTCTGGGTCACTTTCATCAATTTCTTTTTCAACCTTTTTCTTAATAACTTCTTCTTTTATTTTTTCTTTAATGTAATTAACTCCGCTAAAGTGGTTGTCATCTAAAAAAAGGTAAATAATGGAAAAAAGGGCAATAGAAATGAAAAGTGAAATGATCTTGGGGTGTTTAATAAAATTTTTTATTAAATTCATTATTTAATATAAAATGAGAAGTTATTTATTTCTTTTTCTTGGAATAGGTGTGGTTCTTCTTTTTACGGCAAAAGGTGCGTTTTTTTCCCTTAGCAACTTTGCAACCTTTTAATTTGTTGCATCTGACAGCTTTTTTAGTTTTGTTGCAAAGAGATTTTTTGCTGCGAGCTTTGTATTGTTTGGAAGTAGCCATTATATATTAAAGTGATATATTTTTATCTAAAGTCTATAAATAATGGGGTGTGTCTGTAAATAGAACGAGGTGGATTTATTTTAACTTTTTTGTTCATGCGAAAAGTTTTTGTTATCCTTTTTCTTTTGTTATTTTTTTTACTTTGTGTTATAGAAGTATCTATTTCGTTTATCATGGGGGAAGCAGGTAAAGGGTTGAAATCATCATGAGAGTCTAAACTATTTTGTATAAAATATAATTGATTAGTAGGTGTATTATGGTTTCTGGGTCTTCTTCTACCAATAATGCTCATTATATAATTAAATAAGAAGTTTTACTGTTCTTTTCTTATTAAAATTGTATAATATATAATTGATATATCTTAGCTGTTCAAAGCCAATATCAATTAATAGTTCTCGTTGTGCATATTGGTCTGAATACATACAGACTTTATAATGGGTTCGTATATTATTCCAAAGAAAAGGTCCAAGTTCATTTTTTCTAGACATTTCTTTAATTTTTTGTTTGTTAATTTTGTTTAAGCTACAACAATATTTTTGATTCCATTTTCCGTATTGATAACCAAAAGCTCTACATATTCTTAGTTTAGATTTATATAAAGCGAGAACAATGTTTCGTGACATTATAATAATATTACGAAACAGTATTTTAAATATTTTACTTTTTATTTTTTTTATTTTTCTTTGTTTTTTTGGCTTTTCTTTTTTTGGTTTTGTTTTTGCCTCCTTTTGATTTTTTTTTGGGTAATTTTGTTCTTCTTGTAGCTCTAGGATTTAGAATCGTAAATGTCTGAGTTTGACTAGAAAAAGGTTGTCTTTCCAGTATTGTTGGTGGTTCAAATAAACTAGGTTCTTTCTTTGATTTTCGTGAAGAGGATTTTTTTAAACTAGGTGGAGGAGGAAGTCCTTCTCTATCATATTTTTCGTTGGATTGCGTATATTCACCAGGACGAGGAAGATTTAATAGGTTTGTTAAAGCAGGGGAAGGTGGTTTAATACGCTTAGGTGTAGGTACATACAGAGGGTTTTCTTCCGTAAAATCATTAAGTGTTGTCATATAACTAGGATTTTCAGCTAGAACTGATAATTCATGATGTCCTGGTAATCCTAACATATTACGCTGTCTGTTATACTCTTGAACATTGGGAAATGTTTCTGCAGAATTAGTTCTTCTTATAGTAGATTTTCTGTTTGACATATATATATTCTAAATATTTAAACTTTCAGCGTGAGGACACTTTTATATTTTTGGTTAATTAATTCAACAAGTTGTTCAGATTTAAGAACTTTATCTCGTTTAAGGATTTCAGCTCCTTCAAGAATGAGGTCTTTAGAATTACGAATAATAAAGTCAGCGTAGCTATGTGCTTCGTTAATAAGTTTTGCAACTTCACTATCAATCATTTCTTTATATTTTTCGCTCATACTTGGATAAATATATTCTTTGCCCATTCCGTAATAACAAATCATTTTTTGAGCAAGGGTAAGGGCTTCTTCAAAGTCATTAATAGCTCCAGTAGTAACAGAAACATCATAAAAGACTTCTTCAGCGATTCTTCCGGCAAGTAGAATCATAAGATGTTCAAAGAGAGCTTCTCTAACCATAAGACTAGATGTGGAGGGTTCAAAAACGGTGTATCCAGGACTGCTGGGTGCAGATAAATTGATAATAACCTTAGACATTTTTGCGTGATGTTTTGATAAAATACCAACAACAGCGTGTCCAAGTTCATGAATAGCAATATGGTCAATAATGTTGCTTGTAAATTCGTGTTCGCTAGGTTGCCATCCAACAAGCATTTTGTTATAAACGGTGTCAATATCTTGACTAGTGAATTGTGTATTATCGTAACGAAGAGCATGAAGCATAGCTTCATTAAGTAGATTTTCAATTTGTGCTCCAGATAATCCATTTGTAACTTCAACAAAGTCTTCCATATTAAAAGAGGAGTCATGAGGTTTTCCTTGTATATGGATATTGGCGATTTTTTCTCTTGTTTCGGTGTCGGGATTGCCGATAAAGATGCGTTTATCAACTCTACCAGGTCTTAATAAAGCAGGGTCAAGAAGGTCAATCCTATTTGTAGCACCGACAAGAAAGATTCCAGAGGTGTTTTTGAAGCCATCAAGAGCGACCAGTAATTCATTAAGGGTGCTATCTCTTTCGCTAGTAGCAGTATCTCCATCATTGGACCTTTTTTTACCAACTGCATCAATTTCGTCAATAAAGATAACACACGGAACATTTTCTTTTGCAAGGTTGAAGAGTTCTCTAATTCTACTAGCTCCAACACCAACATATTTTTCTTGAAATTCTGAACCAGAGACAGCGATATAAGTAGTATTAGCTTCACCAGCAAGCGCTTTAGAGAGTAGTGTTTTACCATTACCAGGAGGTCCTTCAAAAATAAGACCTTTTGGGACGCGAACATTGTATTTTTGATATTTTTTATAGTTGGTGAGCATATCAATGCACTGATTAAGTTCTTCTTTGACAGTAGCATAGCCACCAACATGAGTAAAATTGGTGTCTGGATTATCAATAATTTGAAAATTCTCTGAATTTTTTTTAGCATTTGTTCTTCTTTTAAAATTAAAAAATGTATCTTCGTCTTCGTCGTCGTCATTATCTAAGTTTTGAATTTGTTTCATCATAGGGTTTAGAATAATTCTGATACCACCAGGGGGGTGCATTTGAGAGTAAGTAGCATTATTTGTTCTTTTAATAAAAGATTCCATATCAAAATCGTCATCTTCTGATGTATGGTTTGTGTTTTGGTATTGAAACATGGCTTGGTTACTAATGGTAATATTTTTTGAATTTAATCTTCTTAAGTATTCTTCATGAAAATAATGAGATGGAGGATAAAATTTTCTTACCATACATAAAGTTGATGAATGTCTTTTAAAAGTAGGTGGTAAGAGGAAAGAATTAGATAATGTAAATAATAATACAAACAATAAAACTCGCATATGAAATTATTGAGGTGAATTGTTTAAATATATTTATAAATCAAATCTTATTATTATATAAATGAGTAAAGAATTATATAAAATATTAAAAAAAGAGAGAAAAAAAGGGGGTGAAATACGAACAGTGGGACCTAATACATTACGAAAGTTGAAGGAAGAAGGTCGAAGTTTAACAAATGAGCAGATAGAAGTTGTATCGAAGTCAGATAAGAGAAACGAAATGCTTCAACAGTTGGAAGACCTGGATAACATGAATGAAGAACAACGAGAAATAACAATAAGAAATGTATTAGATGAAGTAAATGATAAAGACATAGATAAGAAAGACCCTTCCAGACAGGCAATTACGACAGCAAATAGAGCAGAAACAGCGGGTTTTGTAGCAGCAGGTTTAGTAGTTTTAGGTGCAGCAACTGAAGCAGCGAGTCCATATATAGATATGGCAACTCCAGTTTTAGCAATAAGTGGTGTAGGATTGCCGTTAGCAGCTGGTTTATTACTATTATCAACAGCAGCAAAAACATTGAAAGGGAATTTAATATTAAATAATTTAATAATGGATTGTGAATTGGTATTAAAGAAGACAGCAAATATGCATAAATTAATGATGACAGCATTAAGTATATTTAATGATGTAATAAATGAGAGGGATTATGGTGAAATAGTAGCAAATCGTAATTTAGATGTAATAGAGATTCCAAAACAGAAGACATTTAATAGAAAGATATTTACGAATAGTGTGAAAAAAGAGTTTGGTGAAATAACATTTGAGCCTCGTTTTTTGGAGAAATTGAAATTAAAGATGGAATATTTTAATTCAAAATTGACAGATTTAGTTCCAGATGTAAAAAGTAGTGTGTTTAAAAAGTTTCAAAGGGGTATGAAGAGAACAACAGCTTCAGGGAAGTATATAGATATTATTCAAAGAGAATTGACACTATTAAATTCTTATTTTATAATTTATAATAATCAATTTGAGTGGATATTGCGTCGTTATGAGAAGATTTTATTGAGAACTGGGCATGAGGAGATATTGAATGATATATGGTTTTTTATAGAAGAAAGTAAAGAATACAAGAATTACTTACATAATCCAACGTTAATAGAGGAAATAGATGATTTAGATAGTGAAGAGCGACAAGCTGTCAAAAAAGAAGTAGCAAAGGCTGAGGCTTTTTCACAATTAGATAAAAAAGCAGGAAATGAGTTAAAGGGAGGAAAAAGAAAAAATAAAACAAAAAGAATAAGAAGAAAACGAAAGAATAAAACCAGTAAAAAGATATAAATATAATTAATATTGTAAAAGTATAATATTAATGGAAATAATCGTAGAAGAGGAACCGGCTGTAAAAGAAGATACAATAGAAATATTAATGCATGATTGGATAGTGTCTGATGAAAAATATAAAGAAGAGAAGGCTGAATGGGATAAAAAGAATATAAAGGAACCCGTATTAGTGAGGACAAGTTATAATGAAATGGTGAATGTACATGAAAAAAATAAGTCAGGATATGAGAGCACAATGGAAGAGAGATTAAAAAAGATAAATGAAGAAAATATAAAAGTGTATAATAATTTAAATTTACCGTATTATCATGAATTAGAAAAAAAAGATCAGTTTGTTCAAGTATATGAAAATGCATTAAGTAATGATTTTTGTGATCATATAATCGATTTTTTCAATAATAATCCAGATTATAGGAGTAAATATTCATTAACTAGCACAGAAACTTTACTTATTAATGAAAATCGTTTAAATGAATTAGAAGGGCTAGTGGGCGTAAAAAAAACTTCAGAAATGTATGTAAACACGAAATATTTAGAAAAGGAAGATATTTATATCAGTCAACAATTAAATAGATATCTTAATAAATATGTTTGTGAGTTAAATGTTCCGTATAACGATTTTAAAGGGTTAATTGGATTTCAAGATTCAGGATATAATATACAAAAATATAAACAAAATGAAGGTCGTTACCTATTTCATCAAGATGGTAAAATGTCTAAAGATAAGGATAAAGTGGGTAGTAGGACCTTAACCTTTATTTTTTATTTAAATGATGTAGAAGAAGGTGGTGAAACAACCTTTCCAGAATTTCAAGTCAAGCCGAAAAAAGGTAGCCTATTATTATTTCCAGCAACATGGACTTATCTGCATTCAGGAAATATTCCAAAGTCAGGTGATAAGTATATAATTACAGGATGGATATGGAAATATCTTAGTAATCATATGGTTGAAAATACTTGAAAATTATTGATATATAAAAAATAAGTATAAATACTATTTAAATTGTAATATAAATAGTATGAATAAAAGTGATAATAAAGGTGTGAAAAAGGTAAAAAAAGTGTTAAAAAAGAAGAAAATTGTAAAAAAGAAGGTGAAAAAGGAGGATAATGATACTGATAATATAAAAATTGAATTATTTGATGATAATTATGCAGAAAAACGAGATAAAATGAGTAAAATTATGAATTTTGGGAAATTAAGTAATACTTTATTAGAAGGAAGCGTAGAAACAAAAGAAGAAAGAGAAGAAAAAGTAACAGAAAGTTATAATTCACTTATAGAAAAGTTAGATTTACCTTTTTGGCATGATTTACCAGAAGAAAGGAAAGACCCCTTCGTAAAAGTGTATAAAAATGCGTTAGAACCGTCTTTTTGTGATCATATGATTGATATTTTTGAAAAAAGAGAAGAACTAAAATTAGATTATGGAAAAGGAAATACAAGTCGTGAGGTGGAACTATTTAAAAAAGGAAAAACAAAAGAAGATTTAGAGGGTATAATATGTGCAAAAGAAACGGATGAAATACATATAACAAGAAATAAAGAGATATTATTTCGGGAAGACCAATGTTTAAATAGTGCTTTATCAAATTGTTTTCGTAAATACAACCAGGATATGTTAGAATATACAGGAATGATTTGTTTTAAGGGCTTGACTGATACAGGTTATCAAATGCAAAAATACACAAAAAATAAAGGAAGATATTTTTTACATCACGATTTTCTTACACATGATATAAATAATGAAAATCACTATCGTATGGTAACCTTTTTATTTTATTTAAATGATGTAGAAGAAGGTGGTGAGACAACATTTCCGTCATTTAAAGTAAAACCAGAGAAGGGTTCTGTGTTGTTTTTTCCAGCAACATGGAATTATGTTCATTCAGGAAATATTCCAAAGTCAAGTGATAAGTATATTATCACAGGATGGATGTATGATAAATTATAATATTATGAATTAGCAGCAGCATGTTTTCTAGAACAGCCTCTTTTGTGAGCAGCTAAACTCTGTTTGGTATTTGCGGTATAATTATTGCAAATATCACATACAAACCCTCGTGTTTTAATAAGAGCATATTTAGGCTCCAAATACTTTTCAAGGTTAGGAAATTTCAAATCATCAATTTGTGCTACAAGTTTCTTTTGATAGTCTTTGACAAACTGAACAAGTCCATCTCTTTGGTCAAGAAAAATCTTAAATTCTTCATTAATATTATCTAGAATTTGCTTAGATATGCTATGGTTCTCATCAATATTAAGGTCTTGTATTTTTACACTTAGATGGTCAATAATCTCTATAGCAGTTTTAATAGTATCTGGATTATAAGCACAGTTATGAATATAAACGAGAACATTACCCTTATGAATATCAATTTGGAAGTTATTTTTGAAACAAATTCCTGAATATTGAGAGATGAATATTCCACTCATGTTTTGCACATCAATATCTCTAATAAACTTGGTAATTTCATCTTTATTAACATTTTGGTCATATTCTTTGTTCTCAATCATAACAGGTTGTTTTTCAGTTCTCACAACTATAAAATCACCAGATGCTTTTGTTCCTGAGGTATTTCTAATTTCAGCGGAAGGATACAAAGTAGTTAAAATTTCAAACAATTGTTGTTCTCCTATTTTTCCACGATTGCTTGACACCTTATACTTTCCAAGAAATTCAGAAAGTTCATTAAAAACCTTAGTTTGAGAACTTACATTTTCGGTTGTGTTCTCTTTAATAGCACCAAGTTGTTGAGAAAGTCGTTCTTCACTAGATGAAATAGTAGAATACAAAGGTTGTTGAATACTTTGTAGTAAAGTAGAATATTTTGAATCAAAACTGTTCAATATTCCTTGTAGAGAACCTTTTTCAGTGGTTTTTTCAATGTTTTTTCGTGTTTCTTCATTGAATTTTGTAAAAAAGTTCTCAAACATACTTTGTAAGACTTGCTTATCTTCTGTTTTGTTCTTAGGTATAATTTCATTTAATAGTAGATTAGTTTTATTTAATAAGTGTTCAGAACTTTTATCTAACAATGACTCTATTTTTTCTTTAGATTGTAAGCTTTGGTTCTCAATTAGCTGTTTTGTTTCTTCAACATAGTCTTTTTTTAAATTAACAAACTCTAACATTGCATTTTTCATAAATTCACTCTGCATTTTTTCAATATTATTGTTCATGTTCTCCATGTTTTGGTTCATTTTATCCATTCTGGACCGGTTTTCATTCAAAAATGATAAAATCTGTGTATTTATATTACCTGAAATTTGAGAACTCATCTTGTTAAACAGGTTCTCAATTAACTGAATAAACATCAAATTTGCTTCTTCTACATTAATTCCAGGATTTTCTTTATAGAACTTTAGGATTCTTGGATCTTTTATAGAAATTTCCATTTTTTTGAGAATTTTCTTTAGTATATTATATAAAAGTTCTCGTTTATACCTTTTTATAACTTTTTTACAAATAAATTTAAGTCTTATTTAATTATAACAAAAACTAAATAAGTTTGAAATAAGATTGTTGAGAACTTAACTAAAAATTTTAAAAAAGACAAAATCTTAAAATTATTCAAAATAACTGCATAATTGCAGACAAAAATAATCAAAATAAAATAAATGACACTGAAAAAAATAAATCTTAAATTAAGATATTTAAAACTTAAC
>Ga0181402_1000481_pt1 | contig 14991 bp, 24 predicted proteins | sample 25SPOviralmetaG_FD_130131 | JGI IMG/M metagenome (GOLD analysis project Ga0181402, IMG submission 130131) | Marine viral communities from the oligotrophic San Pedro Time Series (SPOT) site, San Pedro Channel, CA, USA - 25 SPOT_SRF_2011-08-17 | ecosystem: Environmental > Aquatic > Marine > Strait...
TGCTTGCTCGTTTGCGTTTGGTGAACTCAAGCTTATGGAAGGATCCGCTAAAATCATCTCTCTTATCGCACGAGATGAAAATCAGCATCTTGCAATTACTCAAAATATCCTCAACAAATGGAAGCAAGGGGACGACCCTGAAATGAAACGCATTATGAAGGAAGAGGAAGAGTGGACTTATAAGATGTTTGATCGTGCAGTAAATGAAGAAAAACGTTGGGCAGATCATCTATTCAAAGAAGGTAGTATGATTGGTCTTAATGATAAACTCCTCCAGCAGTATGTTGAATGGATTGCTAATCGTCGCCTTAAAGGTATTGGTCTCAAACCAGTTTATGATATTGCTGCAAATAATAACCCTTTGCCCTGGACACAACACTGGATCTCTTCTAAGGGACTACAGGTTGCTCCACAAGAAACAGAGGTTGAGTCCTATGTCGTAGGTGGAATTAAGCAAGATGTTAAAAAAGATACTTTCGCTGGTTTTCAACTTTAAAAAAGAATATCAATATTCTATTAAATTGAAGAAATACATTGAAGCAAAGAAGTGTGACGACTTTATATTTGAAAACCGTGACTTTGATGATGACTAATGATATAATTTGTGCTTAAATAGGAGGAGAGATCCTCCTATTTTTTTATGCCTAAAAATCAATTGCAAAAAGAAGAGTTGAAAAATCGTGTGCTCCAGTTAAAAAATGATGTATACGAAGAACCTAAGACAGTATGGCAGGGGGATCGAGATATGGCACATAAATATCTCGATAAAGTGTTAAACATTATTGATGAGTATCGATACTGATTATGAAAATCCTTGGATGTACATGGAACGAGCTTTTAATAGTTGCGATGTTCGGGACTACTATGGTTTTGTTTATAATATTACCAATCTCGCAAACCAACGACAGTACATTGGGAGAAAGTATTTTTGGCAGCATCGAACGCCTAAGGGGAAGAAACGAAAAGTAAAATCTGAATCTGATTGGAAAAAATATTATGGGTCTTGTCCAGAACTCAAAGAAGAAATTAAAAAATGTGGTAGAGAGAACTTTAGTAGGACTATCCTCTCTCTTCATAAGACACCTGGCAAAACAAATTTTGAAGAGACCCGCCAGCTCTTCGCTTACAACGTCCTCACCGAGTCCCTTGACGACGGAACCCCCGCCTACTATAATAGCAACATCCTCTCAAGGTACTTCAAAAAGGATTATTATGGATCAGACAATCGAAGTGGTTGCAGCGACTCGTGAGTGGGTTATGGATCGCTTAGCAGATCCCGATCTTGAATACAAAGATGCAATGGCTCTCGCTGATGAATTCAAAGAATGGATCAATCCTAAAGAGGACGAGATTGACATTTTGAGTATTCCTGAATAATGAGAAAACTTATGTTTATTACTATTGCAACAACTTCTGCGTCAGTATTAACTGCAGCAACTCTTGCTGTTTTTCCTGAAAAAACTCCAGTAGTTCCTCACCCAGTAGAGGCACCTCCTGCTATTGAGATGGACTACGTTTGTAAAGGATGCGATCTTAATGAAAATCTTACGCTCTCATTTCTTCAGTTGCGCGGAATCCGAGATAAAGCAGCTCTTGCTACTGTTATGGGCAACATCAAACAAGAGAGTAAGTTCATCCCTAACATCTGTGAGGGTGGTGCTCGCGTCTCCTACACCGAGTGTAAGAGTGGTGGGTATGGTTTGATTCAGTGGACTTCTACTAACCGCTATAGAGGTTTGGGAAACTTTGTTAATAAGTATGGTGGAGATCCTAGTACTTTACCAACACAACTTAGGTATATGGTCAACGAACCTCAGTGGACAAGGTATGAACTTTACTTAAAGAGTGAAAATCAGTCTATTGATTTCTATATGACTCATGCATATAAATGGTTGGGTTGGGGTATTCACGGCAAGAGAACAACATACTCTTATCAATATTATAGTCAACTAACAAAACCCGTAAGTAATGTAGCATAAACAATATGGAATCTATCGAACCTTATTCTACAGTTTTAGTGCTGAATAGTTCTTATGAACCTTTGCATTTTACAAATTGGAAGAGAGCAGTTATCCTTCTCTTTAAAGAAAAGGCAAGAGTAATTTCAAGTAGAGTTATCAGACTAGTGCAATATGTAAGAAGACCCTTTATTAGATTTTCTGAGATGTATCCATCCCGTTCAATGATTTACAAGAGAGATAAAAATACATGTCAGTATTGTGGTGCTCAAAGCAAACTCACAATTGATCATGTAATTCCTCGCTGTAGGGGTGGTGAAAATACCTGGGAAAATATGGTAGTTGCATGTTCTAGTTGTAATACGAAGAAAGGTGATAAACTATTAGAACAAACTAATATGAGACTTTATAAGAAACCAAGAGCTCCCATCAGTAAGGTTATGATGGATCTTGAAGAAACAAAAGTTGGTCAGTGGAAAGATTTTTATTATGGTTGACTTTCCGATTTAAATCAATTATACTAAGTCCATGGTTCAGTAGCTCAGTTGGATAGAGCATCGCACTTCTAATGCGTTGGTCGGGGGTTCGAGTCCCTCCTGAATCGCTTAGGCGAATGTGGTGTAGGGGTAACATCTGAGCCTTCCAAGCTTCAGTCGCGGGTTCGATTCCCGCCATTCGCTTCCGCAAGATTAGCTCAGAGGTAGAGCATCTCCTTTACACGGAGGCGGTCGGCGGTTCAATCCCGTCATCTTGCATATTCTATACAAACGATGTTTTACTTAAAGGATAATTTTCTTTCTAAAGATGAATGTGAGCATTTGATACAGTACTATCATAATTATCCTAAAGATCGTTTGTTGAACTATAATAAAAATTTTGTTGTACGTTTGTGTCGAAGGACTACAGAAAATTTGTGGTTTGATGATTTAATTAAATATATTTCTAAAAAATGTTCTCATCTATGTGATGAAGAAATTGTATGTGATAATATTGAGATAGTCGAATGGTCTGTAGGATCTTATATGAAACCTCATAAAGATGGTTTAGATAGATGCTCAGCAATAATTTATTTAAATACTGACTTTATTGGTGGAGAAACTGGGATAAGATTTAATGATACTAACGCTCAGGAAATAACTATCCAACCAAAACTCGGCAGATTAATTGCTTTTACTAATGGGGGCGATGACGGATATTTTCATTGGGTGAATAGAGTAAGGGAATCTAAGAGATATACACTTTCTTTTTGGTTTGTCCCTCCTAAATAAAATCATTAAAGTATTTGTATCATGATTACTGTAAGGTGTAAAGAGTGTAACAAGGAACTAACAAGTTCAACTAAAATTCAAACTTGTGGATGTCCTAATCAAATGAGAATAGACGGTAATAAAATTAGTGCTATTGATATGGATAAAGTTGTTATGGTATCTTCCAACAGAGAAGAAAAGCTTGATAGTCATTTCTCTAGAGAAGAACTTGCTTATCAGGAAGCAAGAAGAACTCGTAAAGTTCGCAGATTAGATTTTGAGGTGCGTTAGTATTTCAACATAGATTTAATGTACACTTAATAATAAATAGGACACTATACTGGAAAAAAATGACCAACGATAAGGAACTGTCGGATCTCAAACTTGAGAGAAAAGAATGTCCTAAATGTGGTGCTGCTTGGATTAACGGCAAACATGTGTTTAGAGGTACTGCTGCCTCTTACGACAAGAGTGAACTAGACCTAGCTGGTTTGGTTTGCAATAACCTAGGTGACGAAACATGCATCAATCCTATGAAAGGTCTTGAGGGTGGAGATAGTTGGGAAAGAAGACTGGGAGTTATAGATAAGAAGTTGCAAGAAGAAGATTCATAGTATATAATTAATAGTGTTGAAGATACCTTCAACTGCGGTGGTTCCCTTTGGTAGATTCAGAACTAGCGGCGATAGGAATCTACCTAACTCAATACCCCAATATGTTGTATACATACTTATACAAATTTACAATACTGAAGTTTTAAAATGACTGAAGAGAACATTGTTCGCGAATTAAACATTAAATTTGACGAAGAAAATAATCCTGAAGAAGTAGAACCTGCAGAAGTTTCTGATGCTCCCAATATGCTATTGAATTCTTCAGATGATGATGATGAAGATGAGGAAGATCAAATTAAAACTGAAGAAGACGAAGACGAAGTAGAAGAAGGATATAGTGATGATGAACTTAGTTTCATCAGAGAATTCTATGATGAGGATGGGAATGAACTGGAGATTAGAGAGCACTTAGTCGGTGATCATAAAATAGCTCACTCTCCAATTATCTTTGAGGATGTTCTACCCGATTATCTTATTGATTTTATTGAAAGAAGGGTTAGTGAAATTGAACCTGAAGACTGGGAATCTGGTAGCGTTGGAAATGAAGAAGATGGAGGATTAGATCCCGATTCAAGGAAATGTGAAATTACTTGGCTACCAGAAATTGATTGGGTAAGCACAATCTTTACTCACTATTTCCATATTGCTAATAGAGAAATTTGGGAATATGATTTAACAGAACTTGAATCTGTTCAAGTTACTAAGTATGATAAGAATCATTTCTATGGATGGCACTCTGATTACGGTACTAGTGCGGATAAAGATCTTACTAGAAAATTGAGTATGAGTATTATTCTTACTGATCCTGAAGACTATAGTGGAGGTAAACTACAGTTTATTGATTATATGGGTAAAGTACAAAGTGTATCTAAAGAAAGAGGAACAGTAGTTGTATTTGATTCAAGAACACCACATAGAGTAACTCCTATTCTTAGAGGTCAAAGACTTTCTCTAGTTGCATGGTTTACTGGTCCTAAATTACGTTGATCTAAATGAAAGACTCTGATATTGATTTTTATACTGTCAAACAATTTCAAGATGATTGGGATAATATGATAGAAAGAGTAGAGAATGGAGAAACGATAGGGATTGTTAATGAAAACGGTAATAAAGCCGTTATGGTTCCTGCAGACGATGAACTAATCAAATTGTATACTGAGTTAAATAACGAGGCTCCTTGAGCCTCTTTCTGCTCGCTTAGCAATCTGGTGAATGCAGCAAACTCATAATTTGCCTAAGGTGAGTTCGATCCTCACAGCGAGCATGGGACATTGTTGAAAGTGTCCGCAAGACTCTAAATTCATCAGAGTCTCTGTTAAAATTATTAGGTAAACAAACAGACCAATGACTATCACCGTTAAGTTCAAGAAAGACATCAGTACTCTTCGCTCTGCAGCAACTGGTGAAATTTTCCTTGATGTGAAAAATCCAAAACTTTTCAAAAAAGTTCGTCGCTATTATGAAAAGGAGGGCGTTGTGTTCTCTGGAGATGCTCTTGATGACTACGATATGCTTATGGAGTATGTTCTTGCTGACCTTGAGACCGCAGAGGTAGTATGAACGATTTAGATCCAAAGTCAGTCGCATCAACAAAAACTATAGTAATTCATGAGAGAGCACCCTTTAGATTTGTTCAAAAGGGTCATATTCAATTGAATGGTAAACCTGATTATCGATTACAAGAACAAGATTATTACAATCGTAAGTGGTTTGATGTTTATTTGTTCGACAATGGAGATCAAATGCTTCTAGCAATTGAAGATTCAGAGTATCCTAAGTGGTTGACGGGTAAATCTTGCTATGTGAAGGATACCGCTAAAGCACGTAATGGATAGGACATCTAAATAAAACTGAAAGTTATTTGTAAAACTATGTCTGCAAAAGGAAGCGCAGGAAAATCTGCAAGTGGAGCATCAATGTCTCGTTATGATGTTGAAGTTGAAGGAAGACTTAAAGCACTAGAGACAGAAGCACATAAGAAACCCACTGGTGCTACTCAAGCAAAAATTGATCAAAGATTAGTTGCTTTGGAAGCAAAGTCTCATGAAAAGTGTAATGGTGGTGGGGCAGCAAAATTGAATGCAGCAGGACTTCCTCCTCTTGCATCTCATAAAGAAGAAGCTTATAAAAGACTTGACGCAATAGAAAAAAGATTGGAAGCATTAGTTGCTGCTCTTTCTTAAATATCAGAGGGGTTTACAAAACCCCTCTTTTTTTGTATACTACATAGGTGTGGACCAAATCTAAAAGCAATGAGTGAATTTAAAAAAACAGCACTTGTACTTGGTGCTGGAGGCTTCATTGGAAGTCATATGGTTAAGCGTTTAGTAGAAGAAGGATATTGGGTTCGTGGCGTAGATCTTAAGCAACCTGAATTTTCTCCTAGCGTAGCGAATGAATTTGTTTTAGGTGATCTTCGTGATTCTTCTTTTGTAGCAAGGGTTCTTCAATTTAAGGGGTATCGAGGTAACTTCTATAATTCTATTCCTTATCGAATGATTCAAACATTCGATGAGATCTATCAGTTCGCTGCCGACATGGGTGGTGCAGGTTTCGTTTTCACTGGTGAAAATGATGCAGATATCATGCATAACTCTGTTAGTATTAATTTAAACGTTCTTGAAGAGCAACGTAAACTTAACGAACGCTATGGCGCAGAATGGAATCAAATTCCTGAAGAAAATAAAAATGAAACAAGAATCTTTTATTCTGGATCAGCATGTATGTATCCAGAGCATAATCAACTAGACCCTAATAATCCTGACTGTCGTGAAGAATCAGCATATCCAGCAGCACCAGACTCCGAGTATGGATGGGAGAAACTCTTCAGCGAGCGTCTCTATCTTGCCTACAATCGCAACCACGGCATTCCTGTTAGGATTGCTAGGTATCACAACATCTTTGGTCCTGAAGGGACCTGGGACGGTGGTAGAGAGAAGGCACCAGCTGCAATCTGCCGTAAGGTCGCTTACCTTCCAGAGGTCGGGGGATCTATCGAAGTGTGGGGAGATGGCTTACAAACTCGTTCCTTCCTGTTCATTGACGAATGCATTGAAGCAACTTTCCGAATGATGCAATCTGACTTCATGGGACCAGTTAATATTGGTTCTGAAGAGATGGTTACTATTAATCAACTAGTTGAGATTACTGGTAAAGTATCTGGTAAGGTGGTTCGTAGGATGCATAAACTAGATGCTCCTCTAGGTGTCCGTGGACGTAACTCAAATAATAATCTTATTCGTGAGAATCTTGGTTGGGATTATGAGCAGACTCTAGAAGAGGGTATTCGTAAAACATATGAATGGATTCTAGAACAAACCAAAGTGACTGTTACTGAAAGACTTACATGAAATCTATTACTGTAGTATTGAACGCATACAAGCGTTCTAATTTGAAAGAACAAGTAGAAGCAATCAAAAACCAGACAGTAGAAGTAGATGAGATTTTCTACTGGCAGAATACTGCTCCTGGGGTTGAGTATGATGAAGAAACCTATACTGATCTGAATGCAGCTCTCAGTAATTACAACTATGGGGTATGGGCAAGATTTGCTTTTGCTCTAAATGCAAGAACTGATTATGTTTGTGTTCTTGACGATGATACTATTCCTGGAAATATGTGGTTAGAAAACTGCCTAGATACTTACGAAACTCATCCTGGATTGCTTGGTGGGATTGGTCTTAGATTTGATAACCCAGACTATGAACTAACTAGAGAAGGAGATGGAAAGTATGCTAGATTTGGATGGGATGATAATCCAATCTGTGCAGGCAATAATATAGAACCTGTAGAAGTTGATATTGTTGGTCACTCCTGGTTCTTCTCTAGGGATCTTCTTTCTGTATTTTGGAGAGAACTTCCTGGTAGACAGTGGTCAATGCTTTGTGGTGAAGATATTCACTTCTCTCATATGATTCAGAAATACACAGATCTGAAAACATATGTACCACCACATCCACCAAAAAATACTTCTATGTGGAGCAGTCTTAAAGCAGTTGAGTATGGTGGTGATCAACATGCTACTGCAAATATCACAGTCGGTACAGGTGAAATGGCTATGTACCTCAGGCATTGTGTAGATGATGGATTCAAACTTTATAAGGATAGAAACTGATGGAATTAATGGAAGCAACTCCCTTTGAACCTTATGTTGAGGTTCAAGGAAGCTCTAGGGGTAAGTATGCAAAACTAATCAAAGGAGCATATGAAAAAGCACTAACAGAAGAATCAAATCTTCCTGATTGGATTCTTACTCTTAATGGGATGTCTGGTAAGAGGTATCGTCATTTTGTTAATAACTTGATTGCTACTGTTTCTGATGCACGTTACCTTGAGGTTGGATCTTGGAAAGGATCTACTGCAATGGCGGCAATCTACGGTAATAAAGTGAACGCTGTTTGTATTGATAATTGGTCTCAGTTTGGTAATGTGCGAGAAGAGTTCTGTAATAATGCTGAGCGATGCACGAACGACGATACTCAATTAGAACTTCAAGAAGGTGACTTTAGAGATGTAGATTATTCTTCTATTGGTAAGCATAATCTATACTTCTTTGATGGTCCTCATGAGGAACAAGATCAATTTGATGGTCTTGCTCTAGCACTCCCAGCTCTTGATGATGAATTTATTCTTATTATTGATGACTGGAATGATCCGCGTCCTAGGGATGGTACGCTGAGAGCAATTGAGGAACTTGGGATTACAGTTAAATATTCCATGCAAATTCGTACCAGTAATGGTGTGGATATTGTTTATCCAACTCCTCATGTTTTAGAAAATAGTCTATGGCATAATGGATATTACTTTGCTGTTTGTAAAAAATGATTAAAGTTAATTACCATATCAAAGAGTTTCCAAACTCTATATTGTATAAGTTCTTCAAAACTAAAGAACAGGTAGAGACTTTTAAAAGTCAAAATTCACATTATATTTTCGAGTGATCTAATGATTGAAGTAGATGCCCTGGTTATTCAGGGCCCAACAACCTACTGTAAAGAGGTTACAGAATACTATAAAGACTACAAACAAATATGGTCAACGTGGAATTCTGAACCAAAAGAGAATCTGGATTATCTTCAGAGTTTATCAAATGTTTCTTTGGTAACTGATGATCTTCCAGTTCTTTCTATTAAGGAGAAGTCTGGATCAGGTCATGGTCCATGGTGTCTTGAGAGAGCACTGTATCAATGGACTTCTACACTTAATGGATTTGATTTTGCTAATCAGAAGGGGTATACTTTTTGCCCTAAGATAAGATCAGATTTTTTAATCGATCTTGATGCTGCTTTGGTGAAGTGTGATCCAGATGCATTCAATTCTCTTGGATGGCATAAAGGTAGTGTTGGGTATCTAGTTGATTATTTCTATCTTGCAAAAACTAAAGATATTATGTCTATGCTTGAATGTTGTATATCTATGAGAATTCCTGCTCATGCTGAGAATATAATGACTTATGCTTGGATTGAATGGTCTCAAAGAAGAAATTTAAAATATTGTTTAGATGAATATGTATATACTTACTCTTTAAAACATAAGTATACTACTGAATTATTCATGGGAGAAGTTGCAAAAGGTATTTGGATCGTTGATCACAATCAACATCATGATTCTAAAAACCATCTACATACTTTTACCAAGGATAATTTACCTGATAAGTATCCTTTAATTTATGGATGGGGACCTGGAGTATGAGAGACTACAAAAAAGAAATTGAATTTTTCCATAACAAGTTAGTCAATAATGAGAAGTTTGCTCTCGGTAAGTTTGCTGATGGAGAGTGGGGAGCAATAAAAGGAACACAGTTTCTTCCTGCTAATGGTGAATGGGCTGCTAATGGAGATCATCCTCTTTATGAAGTTGCTAGGAAAGAACTGGAAGATTCACTTTGTTTTCAGCATCCAGATTACTATGTTGCTATTTGTCCTTGTTATCAGGACACAATCACATTTTCTCAACAACCAGAAAGTAATATCACATATGCAAATATCTTTGTAAATTCAAACTATGAGTTCTATAAAGAGAAATATATTGAAGTATATAATGAGTATGATATACATCTCGTAACCCATAAAGATACGAATCTGGATAACCTCCCATTCAAGGTGGAAAAATTCTATCCAATCGAGTATAATGCATGGGTACTCAACCGAGATCTGCCTGATCAGATCTTGAATGAGAATCCTGAGGGTAAATTATTCCTCTTTGCTGCAGGGGCTTTCGCTAACATCCTTGCACATAAACTCTGGGATAAGAACAAGAACAACACCTATCTTGATGTTGGTTCTACTCTCAATCCTTGGACTCAAATTGAACGCTTGAAGCGTGAATACTACATGGGCAATAAAGAACTTGAGTGTCTTGTATGCCCCTGCCCAAACTACTCTCCTTCTAAACTATGATCTCGTTTAACAGTCTTGGAAATCTGGGACGGCTTGCTAATCAGATGTTCCAGTATGCATCTATCAAGGGTATTGCAAACAATTGTGGACTAGAGTTTTCTCTCCCTCCAGTTTCTTCATTTGGAACTAGAGATCCTATGGTAAAAAACTCTGATACAAATTTGTATGAGTGCTTTAAATTGCCTGAGTTTAAGCAAGGATTGTACGCACATCCTCAGTACGTTGAACAAAGTTTTGCATTCATCCCAGAACTCTTTGATAGTTGTCCAGATAATATTGATCTAGTTGGGTATTTTCAAACAGAAAAATACTTCAAACATATCGAAGATGAGATTCGTAAGGACTTTACTTTTATTGATGAAGTATCAGAACCTTGTAAGGATATTTGGAAGTCTATCTTTGGTGGTGCCGAAGTTCTTTCCCTTCATGTTCGTCGAGGTGATTATGTTGGTCACACTGCACATCCTGTTCAAAGCATGGAGTATTATAAAAAGGCACTTTCAAACTTTTTCCCAGATCAACCAGTGTTGGTTTGCTCTGATGATCCTGATTGGTGTAGGGGAGAGTTTAAAGAAGATCGTTTTATGATCTCTGATGGTGGTGATACTCGTGTCGATCTATGTCTGATGACTATGTGTAAATACCATATCATCGCCAACAGTTCTTACAGTTGGTGGGGAGCATGGCTTGCTAATAGTAAAAAAGTTATTGCTCCTGGAAAGTGGTTCACTGGAGAGCTCTCTCACAAAGACACCACTGATATCTATTGTCCTGGTTGGATCCTTATTTAATGTCTGAACTAACTGTTATACTTCCTTGTGCGGGAGAGGGAACTAGACTTTCTCTCCCATATCCAAAAGAAATTCACTCTATTGAAAAGAACAAATCCCTGATTGATTATAGTTTTGATTTATTTTCAAACTATGGTCGCAGGGATGTTGAGTTTGTAATTACTCTCAATGAAAATAAAACCGAACTGGTTAAGTATCTGAGTCGATATAAGTCCAGATACAATATCTCATTCACATTCTTTAATCCTGCCGAAACTGAGTACACAGGATCGATCAAGAGTGCTAGTCATTTATTTGGTGAAAAGAATCTTGTTCTTCTCCCAGATACTTTTATGAAGTTGAAATCCTCTCAAGATATTGTGAACCTTGTTCATGATAGTTTGAATGAAACTGGATTCACTTTTTTCTATAAGTATGAAAATGATCCTGATATGCTGAAGACTAAAGGTGCGCTGTGTATTACTGATGATCTTGTTCAGGAGTATGAAGACAAACCTCAAGAAGAACATTCTAGGTTTAATTCTTTCTGGACTGCATTTGCATTTAGAAAAAGAGTATTTACTCAATGCATTGAGTTTATGGAAAAATCAACATTGAGGCATCGTCTTCTTACAGGTGAAATTGAGTGTACTCCAATATATAAGTCGAAGGCAATTGAAGTAGATGAGTATGTTGACTTGGGAACGTGGTCTCAAATATATCAATTCACAAATGGATAAAAAAATAATCGTTGATTGTGATGGAGTTCTTCTAGATTGGGCATATGCATTCGATGTATGGATGGCTGAAAATGGGTTTGGAAGAATTGAAAATACTCAAAAGTATTATTCACAATCCAAGAGGTATGGAATACCTGAGACTCAAGCAATTCGACAGATTAAAAAGTTCAATGATTCTGGGTGTGTAGGATTTATTCCTGCATATAAGGATTCGGTGGAGTATGTAAATAGATTATATAATCTTGGATGGAGATTTGAGGTTATTAGCTCCTTGAATAAAGATAAGTATGCTCAAAAATTAAGACAGAATAATCTTGTACACCTCTTTGGAAATGTATTTGATTTTATTGACTGTAGTTTGGATCATACTTGCACTAAAGAAGATTATTTGCTGGATAGATATTCAGGAAAAGAACACTTTTGGATCGAGGATTCAGTAAATAATGCTATTGCTGGTAGCAATATTGGACTGACTAGTGTTATAATGGACCATGAGTATAACCAAGAATGGAATGGTCCTCGGGTAAAGAATTGGAAAGACGTTTATCAAATGATACCAAATGACTCCACATATTGAAGCACATGAAGGGGCATACCATGAGACGGTTCTCATGCCTGGAGATCCACTTAGAGCTAAGTGGATTGCAGAAGAATTTCTAGATGATTATGAAGTTGTGAATACCGTTCGCAACTGTTTAGGATATAGTGGAACCTATAAAGGGAAGGAAGTATCTGTTCAGGCAAGTGGTATGGGACAAGCAAGTCTTGGAATCTATGCACACGAACTCTATAATGTTTATAATGTTAAAAGAATTATTAGAGTTGGTAGTTGTGGAGGCATTGCTCCTAATTTAAAAATTGGAGATATTATTGTAGCAATGTCTGCTGCTACTGATAGTGCTATGACTGAAAACCTTATCCCTGGTTTCAAGTTATCTCCCTGCTGCGATTATAATCTTCTTAAAAACTATATGTCTCAGAATCCAATCGCTAAAGTTGGGCAGATGGTTTCTAATGATTACTTCTATCAACCAAACTCTGAATGGCATCATCCATTTGTGAAGATGGGAGTTCTTGCTGTGGATATGGAAACTCATGTTCTCTATAGTCTTGCAATGCGTTTCGCGGCACAGGCTTTGTCTGTGAACACTGTCTCTGATCACCTAATTAGTGGAGAAGAAATGACTTCTATAGAAAGAGAACAGGGATTAGTTTATATGGTTAAAAGTGTTTTGGAGAGTTTATGATTAATCTTTTTTATGAAGAGTCTTATTGGATGGGATCTAATAGGATGACTGGACCTCGTGCAGTAATTGGGAATCTTTTAAGAAGTCTAGAAGACCAGAATATTCCATATGCAAGGAATGAAGAAAAGTATGAAAATAATTTTATTATTCAATATGATAGAAATGGGTATATCAAGCACTCAACTTTAACTCTTGAAAATTGTGTTATTGGTCCTCAGATTTGGTTCTTTGATGATCATGTAAAAGAACTTCAACAAAATCCTGATAGATATAAATCTATTATTGTCCCATCGCAATGGACAAAGGATCTTGCTATAAACAAATTTGGATTTGAAAGAGTGGAAACATGGCCTGTAGGTATTCCACTTCCAGAAATTAAAAGGGATTCTGAAGTTCATCAGTTTGACTGTTTGATATATTCTAAACGTAGGACAGTACAAGAATTTGATGCAGTAGTGGATCTACTTCAGAAAAAGAATATGTCTTTCAGGACACTTGTATATGGAAACTATAATCAAGAAGAACTTGCTCTCATGTGTAGTCAGGCAAAATTCTGTTTTTTACTAAATGGAACAGAGAGTCAGGGTATCGCTGTTCAGGAGATTATGTCCCACAACGTTCCTATTTTTTCTTGGGATGTGTCTGAGTGGAATGATATGGGACCTAAGTATTCAATACCTGCAACCTCTATTCCATATTGGTCTGATGAATGTGGTGAAGTGTTTAGGTCTACTGATCCTTCTCTTGATCATATTTTTATGGAGGAGACATTTGATAAGTTCTGTAGTAAAATAGATACTTATAATCCTCGTAAATATGTTGAAGAAAATCTTTCTTATGAACAATCTGTAAAACGACTGCTGGAGATATTATGCTGATTACATTAGATGGTCTAGTCAAAAAATATAACATGAAGATTGTAGGAGCTCTTCATGTTGGTGCTCATTATGGTGAAGAAGTAAAAGATTATGTTGATCATGGAATCAAAAATCTTTGCTTCTTTGAACCTCTTTCAAATACTTTACAAATCTTGGAAGATACTCTTGCGGAATATGCTGATAGTGCAAACATTCAGATCTATCCATATGCTCTTGGAAATCATGATTGTGAAGTTGAGATGTTTGTAAGTGATCATGGTGGAATGTGTAGTTCCATCTTGAGACCTAAGATCGTTCTTGAACAGTATCCTGGAATTAAATTTCCTAGAAAGGAGAAAGTCAAGATGGTTCGTCTTGATGACTGTGAGGTAGATCCTGCAGACTATAACTTCATGAACATCGATGTTCAGGGGTATGAACTTGAGGTTTTGAAGGGTGCTGAAAACTTGTTAAATAACATTGATTATGTTTATACTGAAATCAATGTTGCTGAGGTCTATGCAAATGCTCCTCATGTCGATGAGCTAGATAAATTTTTATCAACATACGGATTCTCCAGAGTAGAGACTGATCTATCGGGAACAACTTGGGGAGACGCTTTCTATATTAAGGAGAAATGAAATGTCTAATTACAACGTATCAAAAACATGCCAGGTAAATGATCTGGATACTATTTTAACCAGGTATTTTGGTTATCCTTCTGAAGGATTCTTTGTTGAGGTTGGCGCTTTTGATGGAGAATCGTTTTCAAATACCTCTTGTCTTGCTGATCATGGTTGGGGTGGTATCTATGTCGAACCCGTAGAGGAACATTATGATGCTTGTTTGCGTCGTCATGAAAAGAATGAGGAGATTGCAGTTGTTCAGTGTGCTGTAGGTTCTGAAGATAAGACTATTGATCTTTATGTTGGTGGTCCGTTGACTACTTCTGACCCCGAACAAGTCAAACGATACTCTGAGATTGATTGGGCTCAGCACATTCCTTTCTCAAAGAGAGAGAAGATTGAGCAAGTAACTCTTGATAGTCTTCTTGATTACTTTGATATTGAACCTGGTCAGATTGATATCTTGACGGTTGATGTTGAAGGAAGAGAAGCAGATGTTTTTGAAGGATTTACTCTTAATGAGTGGAATCCTAA
>Ga0181402_1000484_pt1 | contig 14893 bp, 10 predicted proteins | sample 25SPOviralmetaG_FD_130131 | JGI IMG/M metagenome (GOLD analysis project Ga0181402, IMG submission 130131) | Marine viral communities from the oligotrophic San Pedro Time Series (SPOT) site, San Pedro Channel, CA, USA - 25 SPOT_SRF_2011-08-17 | ecosystem: Environmental > Aquatic > Marine > Strait...
ACACTCAAATCAAAATCAAAATGTCCGCTACAATCAGCACCGAACCCAAGAAGAAGATTATCAAGACCAGAAAGCCACTTCCAACAGAAGACGTTGAGCCAGAGCGGTCGCCGACCCCACCGCCGCTCATCGCCCCAGAAATGACAAAATTTTTCGAAGAGAACCCTGATGACTTTGACGAAGAGAAACTCAAGGCGGCCATCAAGGTGGCTCTCAGCAAGACCAAGACCAAGTTCAAGAAGCCTAAGGTCGATACTAAGGGCAAGTCCAAGGCGGAACTCAAGGGCTACTCATCAACGGCTGAGGCTGAGGCTCTCGGCTTCTTCTCAGCAGGAGACACCTGCGACGGATGCGGTAAAGTATTTAACCGTAAATTCTACAAGGCTTATCATTATATTAGCAAGGACAACCAGACCTGCGACGGTAAGGTCAAGCGCAGCAACGGGAAGGCGGTGCGCCCTGTAGCCGTTAAGCCCAAGGACTGGGTGGCCTCTTGGAGCGAGACTGCCGTCGAGTTTGGACTGATTGATGAACCTCTTACATTTACATCAAAAGACCTTACACGCTGGATACTTAATGAAGAATACAAAGAAGAACTTGATGAAGTAATTACATTAAAACCCTTTAAAAAGAAACTAGCACATTTTCTCAATAATAAAAATATTGTTGAGAAAACTACTTACGAAACTGATGACGGCGAACAGTTTGTTAAGTGTGTTGGAGATTATCAACTTATAGAAATCGTTAATGATAAAGAGTGGTTTGGAGATAAATGGATGGATATTAGAGAATATTGTGGATATTAAGTAGAAAATAAAAATAAAAATGTAATATATTTTTTATTCACTCCCATTTTGGGGGTTCCCATTTTTGGGGTTCCCATTTTGGGGTTCGATTTCACGAGCAAAATTGATTTCGATTTCTCTTGGAATACCCAAGCAACAGCAACCCAAAACTATGACCTACACTCACATTTTCGTCCCCACCCAAGGAGCCCCATTCATTACCAAGGAAGACCCACAGTCCGTAGTTGGCGGTTATATTGAGGTCTATAATCAAGTGCCTAACGTTCAGGACTGCCTCATCCACGGTATGTTTCTACAAGAAGGAAGTAGCCACCCTGAGGACACTAAGGCGTGGAACGCTGTAAGCAATCTACTCAAGCGCCATAAGAAAAAAATTACTATCTATGTTAATGAAGAAGGTATGATGAAGTGCTGTCCTAATATGGCAGTCATCGGCGTCAATCAGTCCTACGGAGCACGTCCTTTGATGGGCGACATCTGTATCACCCTTAAAACAAGCCGTTGTAGGGATATTATTGAAGAACTGGACCTCAAGACATTTGAGAACTACGAAGCCTACAGCGTGTATCGTAATGACCGAAATGAAGCCGAAGAGAGCGAGAGCGAGTGAGCGAATGAAATTTGAAACCGATTTTTAGCCAATCTCAAAAATTTTGAAAATTATTTTTCGATTGAAATATTTTTTTTTTTTTTCCCTGACTTTTTTCGAAAAAACCCCCAAATTTCACCCACTTTTTCACCCCCTCTTTTATTTTTTATTCTGTTGTTTTAATTCTGCTTGTTCTTCTGCCATTACTTCCTTTTGTATTAATTCAGTAGTTTGGTTATCTATCACTTCTGCTTGTATCTCTGTAGGTGTTGGTAAAGGCTTTGTTATTTTTAAGACTACACTACTATTAGGTTGTAAGGTAGGTATAGTAAGGTCAGGGTTAAGGACACGTATAGTTATAGAATTAATTACCTTTGGATTAGAAATAGTATGTATCATCTCATTACGGTCTGCTATAAAGTCCTGATTTGATAGAGAGGTAATAGGAATAACATCTAAAATTGATAGTGGGTCATTCTTATTAGCAATATCAGTTTGGGATACTATATCACTTGATACTAAGAAATAACCAAACTTCGATAGTGTAGGCAACTCATTCGCTACTACCTGCCGAGTTTTACTAATAACTGGTATCATAACAGCACTATTATAGTATGAACCTTGATAAGGTGCTACTACAGTATTAAGACCTGGGGCTGCCCTATTATTATTGAAACCACCTACAGGAACATTAACGTCCAATTGAGTATATAATTGAATACCTGCGTCTAGTTTTGGTGTAGGAAATACTTGACCGCCAGGCTGATGCTCTGGGACATTAGCATCAAATGAATTGAATAGGGTTGATATAGTTGTAATAACACTACTATCAGCATCAGTCTCTGTAGTGAAACCTATATTATTCGCTGCTTCCTTTGTATATAATTTTGTCTTACCCCACGAATTAGGGTCTTGTAATTGACTGTATTGGAAACCTAAGCGACCCCATAATGTCTGCTTCCACGCTTCTTCTGCTTCCTGTCTATTAACAAAAAATTCATCAAATCTAAGTAATTCATCAGTAAAGGAATTATTAGGCTGTTTTGTTCTAAATCTTTTGGCTGTATTCAAACCCCAGTTAAAAACTTGTATTCCACTACTTCTTGTCATTAAAGTGTTTAATGTATTTTGTAAATCTGTGAATTGCTGATTTTCTACAAAACTCTGTAAATTGAGCGGAGGGTAATCTTCAAAACAAATCTTAATTGCTTCAAGTGAGAAATTACCATTAGGAATTCTTTTTAAATAAAATCCTTCTTGTCCTGCTCTATCAGTAAATTCATTACCATACTTATCATTAGTAGGAAACTTAAGTGGCTGATGGAGGCGGTCTATAGCGAAACCAGACTTACTAGCATTATAAATAAATGTAGGGCTATCAGTTCCCATAATAATGCCTTTGTCAAAATAATTCATTTGTGTAGCAGAATTTAAGTCAGGTTGTAATTTTTGAAAATTAACTGTGCCTACTTCGTCTCTATCAGTCCATCCAGCAGGAGGCGCTAATGCGTAATCACTACTAGCAGTATTGTATTGTTTGGCTACAGTATTTCTCATAGCAGAAAATCCCATACCAAAACGAGCATTAGCACCAGTTGAAGCATAACAATCAAAAATATTCATATTTGAACTAGATGTAATTTGGCCTACTAATGAAGCATCTACTACACTAATTAATTCGTTTCTTATTTGTTCGTAGTGGAAAGGCTCAATAGCCATAATACTAAGTATTCTTGTATCGGTGTAATCTAAGGCTTTTAAATAATTGAATTCTGTATCGGCTATAGTTCCCTTGTAAGTAAATTGGTCGCTGAAGTGTCTAGTAAGAGCATATCTGGGAGGTCTATTATCATATGTTCTATAGGCTTCCCAAAAATTTAAAGCGTTGTCTTGTGGAACAGGTCCTGTATTAGTATTGTTAGTAGGTATATAAGGTTCTTCTGCTTGGCAAACTCTATTAGTTGTAAATGATGATAACACTCCAGTCCATTTTGAATTGGCTTTCTGGTAATCTACAAAATTTCTATTATTTTCACTTGGTAATTGAATGCCTTGTAATTGGTCGGTAATTAAGTCGCTAAGACTACTAACAGAGTAAGTGCCCTTAGGTATTTTTATTACTACCTTGCCAGTCATCGGTATCATAGCACCATTACTATCTTGGGTATCTAAGAAATTCATAAGAGGTAAGTTAGCCTCACTACGTCCTGTGTTCTCACTAACAGCATATCCTAAGCCGCCAGTTGGTTCTTGGTAGAGTTCTCTCTCACTAATGTGGTGGGAATATTTTACATATAAGTCAAAATTAGTAGTAGAACTTGGGTCTTGTGGTTCTTGAATTAATGTAAAGTAATCAGTATCTACAGCATAATAATTAAATACTATTGTTTCTTCGAGGTCTGCTTCTAATTCTATAGATTGTCCTGTTATACCTTTCTTATTAATAAAACTAGATTGTATTGATACTGCTGTCCCAGTAGGTAATTCTATTCCCTCATTAAATTGACTAGTCCAACTATTGTTATTAGTATGGTTAATTGTCGTAGCATTCCCACAATTAAGGTCTATATATTGAGTAGTCATAAATAGTTAATATATAAAAAGATATTTCTTTAAGCGTTGGAAACAACTACGCTCATTCCACCAGATGGGAGTGTGCGGACATTTACAAGGCGTGTAGTAGCACAGAAGAAATTGACATCTAAGGTTCCTACTTCAGTAAGACCACAGACTGGGTTAGAAGCAATATTAGATGTGATTTGAGCGTGTGGTTTTCTCATATATTTAACAATAATTGGGTAGTTTCCAATCATTTTACCACCTCCTCTAATTGAGGGTTCTCCGTTAGTAAGGTCGAGGGCAAGAATATTGTATTTACCGAGGAGATTACCGATTGGTGGTGATAACATAGAGTATTCGGTATTAACATCTTTACAGTAGAGGGGCTTGATAACTTGGAGGTCATTACCGAGGACGTATGAGACTTGGTTATAATGCTGGAGAGGGGAGTGTTGGGGGGTTGGGAATGTATCGACGCCATTTATATTATACTGTAAGGTATTAACTGAGATACCATCACTACGCTGGCTTAGAAGGACACGGTCATTAGTTCCTTCTGGTAATTGTTTTACCATTTGAATGTAATGGACTTCTTGGTCTAATACATTAAGACGGAAGTCCTCACGCTGTTCGACGTTTGCTGACCCTCCAAGTAATGTTTTCTCAATATTAAAAATATTCATAAAATCGAGTGTAAGTCCGCCTTCCTGCTGTGTTTTAACTCTATAGTCTTCCTGGACCTTGCTAGGGAAAATTAAGTAATCTACACAAAGTTCTACACTTTCAAAGAGGACATCCCCTGAGGCAGCCTTGAGTTGTTCTCCACCAGCGTAGTTGTTGTTAGAAGCGGCATTAACCCATTTGCTACTATCGGCTTCGAATTCAATTTCTAAGAATACCTTGTAGTCTGTGAATAAGAATAATGGAAGGTCTCTACGGTCTAAGGCACCTAAGAGCATACCTAAGGGCACGGCGTGAAGGTGGTTGCCATCAGCATCGGCAGTAATAGCCTGTGAATTAATAGCAGCCCCTACACCAGTTGAGAAGTTGCCATAGTTTATTCCTGAGCGTGTGTTGTCTGGAACAATAGCACCAGTAATACCCTCACCGCCAGTAAAATTGACGGCATCTTCGCTATCTAAAACTGTGTAGTGTAATTGATTTCCTAAGTAATGTGATAATTTTTTGTTCTGGACGTCTGGCTTTACTTTATAAAGGTGGTTAAGAGTAGCCCATTTGCCTGCCTCGCTAAGGTTCTGGATTTCGTAATCACCGAAGTGGAGTTGAACTCTTTTAATAGCACCTAATACACCGTTGAATGTATTGGCTCTAAGTCCCTTGGCTGAGGCTGTAGCGTCCTTAGCCTTACATTTGAATGTAAGCATAGTTGATTTGTCTAAAAATCCTGCTGTATCTAATCTAAAAATGTGCTTATATGTAGAAGAGTTAATTGGAAATACACGCTCACTTCTAACTTCCATAACATTTTCCATATCAGTCATTTTATAGTCAGTTAAGTTCTGGAGAGTGCTTGACATCATTCCTGTATCATTATCGCCGTAGTTCATAGTTTTTTATATATTCTATTTAGATTTTATTTTTTAGACTTACGCTTTATAATATTTTTTACTGGTTTCTTACTTTTTGATTTATCAAAAATATGCTCTATATCTGGTTTTTTTTTCTCTTTAATCATTTGTTTAGTAAGACTATTAGGAACACTAGACAAAACATTTGCCATCGCTTCTATATCCTTTGCTTGGAGTTTAGGATTATTTTTTAACATTAGGTTTATTATATTATAACTTCTCATTTTTTTTCTAACTGTTTATTATAAAACTAATGAACTTCAATTTAATATCTCCTGCTGAAAACGGACACGATTACACTATTAGGTTTAAAGAACCAATTAATATAGATGCTAATAGTTCAATAAAACTTAACTTCGCTGAATTAACAAGAAATGGTAAGATTGTTCTAAAACAGGACGGGACAATAACAGTTTCAAGTAAATATGGTGATACTTTCCCTCAAACCTTACCTAGCGATGATAGTGATAACAGGCCCTTTGGTGCTAACGGCTCTACCGCCACTATTGCTAAAGGAACCTATACTTTTAAAACTTTTGAAGACGTATTATCTCAAGCAATAAATTCAATAGTATCTGGCTCAGTAAGACTAGGATATTATCAATCAGTTGATGCTATTACACAAGACAATCTAGGCTTAGTAGGATTGAACCTAGGAAGACAATATGAAAGTAATTTTTATGATGGTAATTGCGATTTTAACTTTACTGGTAGTCCAAATGCTAATGCTACATCTTCTGCTAATGTAAGTGTATATGAGAAGGTTGGCGGAGTTGCTGGAGCATTCGATAGTTTCGCAGTCGATTTCACAAAACACTATTGGCATTATCAAAATAAAGGAGTTGCCGACTTTGATAGTATGAATTTTATTCAATTTACAGGTAAAAACAGATTAGCCCCAAGTGGAGGTCAAACTGGTAGGCTTATTTTGGGCTTATATGGGAAAGAGTATGCCGTAGGTCTTGGAACTGCTCCACCTGTTAGAACTGCTAGTGCTTTAGGTAATAATATTGAACTAGATGCTAATTTGTTTCCTAAGAACTTTCTTAATGTAGTAGTTGAGCCTTATACAGGACAAATTAAAGTTCAGGTTGCTTTAAATACTACTGGAAGTTCTTACGGTGCTCCTACACTATGGCAAAGTCAAGGTGCTAGTATAGACCAAATGGCTGAAGTATGGAGTTCCCCTACTGCTACTGTTTTTAGTTCTGGCGAAGTTCCAGACCTTACACTAGCGACTTATATAGAACAGCCAGACTATAATGAAGGAGTAGAAAGACCAGTCTATGTTAGATTGTATAAGACTGGAGATGTTGAAACAGGAATACCATTATGGGATAGTAAGGAAAGAGGCATTAGTTTTAACCCAGCCTTTTTCTTAGCCGAGCCAGGAAATCCTGAAGACGTAGATTACAGCGCTGGAGGTGCTGCGGGTATTAATGCTAGAAACTCACAAATTCCTTTTAATGTTGCTTTATATGCGGACACGGCAGGAGAAGGTTTTAAAGAATGTAAGTTTAGAAGTATTATCAAAACTAGTGATGCTGAACCACCTACTATATTAAAAAGATATACAGTAGAAGCCGATAGAGTTTTAGCAAGTGCCCTTGGGTTTTCAGGAGTTTCAAAAGACCCTAATGTAAGAATGCCCCAAGGAAATGAACCAGATACCTACTTAACTAGTATTTCACTTGGCAGAGTGCCATTAGATATTACTTGGCGTAAGTCTAGTTATTCTATATTTACAGACCTACCTCTTTCCAATTATAAAAATGTTAATGAGACAACTGATGCTGGTTTCCGTAAAGCAATTCTAGCAAATATTCCAACACCATTCAACTCTAATGATAAATTAATTGACCCTACTGACGGCGATGTAGCAGAAGTTATTAGTGTATATGAGCCACACTTACCTGTTATTAGTGAGATGAAGAACAACCCTATTAGAGTTAATAACCTTAAAATAAAGATTGTCGATATGGATACAGAACAATTGGCTACCGATATTTTAAGCAGTAAGATTAACTTTACAATTGAATAAATTTTATTGTCTCTTTATATAAATGGATTTTACAACTGATAAAATACAAACTTTATTAGACCCTAAGCAAGGCTTACGAGCAGTAGGGCTAGGAAAACTAGAAGACCTTAACATAAAACAACTCCAGAAGGTAGCCGAAGAAGTAAATAAAAAGTATAGAATTAAAAACTACAAAACCCTTAGTAAGGCCAAAATAATTGAAGAGTTAAAAACTAGGTTTCCACATTTAGCATTAGAAGAAGGCAAACTTGAAGACCTTTCATTAAAAGCAATTCAAACACTAACAGTCAAATATCAAAATGAGTTTCTTATTAAAAATATTAATAAAATGAATAAGTCTCAATTAATTGAGGCTATACGTAGAGTAGCACCACACTTAGAAGACACACCAGATGTTAGATTGGCTACACCTGAGACTAGCCCTGAGCCAGAAGACGAGCCTGAGCCAGATGTAGTTAGCACAGAACCAACTAAGACAGTTGTAAATTTAAAATATGCTTGGGACCACACTATTACAGAAAATGATAAGCCTTTTGGTGAATTTGATGGTAATCCATATTTGTTTTTGGGAGACGATGGTAAGAAATATCTAGATGTAAAAATACCTAATGTAAAAAATGAATATGGAAAAGATACTCAATTATTATATAGGGCTGAGGATGATAAATTATTTGAAAGGGGAGAAGACGGATTAGGAGAAGAATTAAATAGAGATTTGTATAAATTTCCAGATTTTAACCCTAATCAGCCAACTCCTAATAATATTGGAGTTCCATTAGCCCCTAGAGACAGTCCTAATAGAAAAACAGGATTTCATCCTTTAATGTCTCAATTAAGTCAAGAAAGAGGTTGGGCTGCCTGGAGAAGAAAAAATTATATATTTAATGTTGAAAACCCAGTTGTTGTAATGTATAAAAATGAACCTTTAGAACTTACTATGTATGGTGTTAGTGGATTTAGAAGTGATGATAGAGGTAATGTGTTTGACCCTAGTAATGAATTTATTGGTAAAGTTGGTAAAGATATAGTGTTAAATAAATACCCTACTACTAATAAGACAAGAACAGGATATACATTAGTAGATGAACCAGTTAGTAGTGATGAAATTGAATTAGAACAATTAATTACAGGCACTAAAGACGCTAGTTTTACAGACCCAGAGAAACATAGTGAAAAAAAATTGGACTTATTCTTGAAAAAAGAAAAAATTGAAAGAAGAATTATAGAAGAACGAGAGGCAATAGAAAATGAAAAACAAAGAAAACTCGAAGAAATAAGACAAGCAGAGTTAGCGGACGTAGAATTACAAGCGAGATTAGCAAAAGAAAAGAAAGAGAAAGCACAACAAGAAAGAGAAAGAAAAACCGATGAATTTTTACAATTAAAACCAATTTATATGGAATTTTATAGCGATATATTTTGGGATTTAGGTGGTGGTTGGAGTTTAACAATAGAACCTGAATTTATTATAACTGAATATAAAATTAATTTATTACCAAAATTAGTTTATATGAGTAAAAAATATAAGGGTGATATAGTTGGATTATTTTATAACTGGATAGATGACCCTTCAATAAGTAATGAATTTAGAACAGACTTTAATAGGATAAAAAGAAATACTGGGTTAGAGGCTAAGGACATTTGGGCTGCCTTAGTTAATGCGTATAAGTTAGCAGTAGCAGGTGAATTTGAGTTGGCTAAAAAATTTGCTAGTAGGTTAGAGTATGTAGAAGAGGATATAGAACTTCCTTTTAATTTATTTAATAAAGTAAAACCTAGTAAGCCTAGACTTCAAACAAAACTAGGTATATATTTTCCTACATTAGACGTTAAGGGTGGTGGTAATATAATAATACAACCTAAGCCAGAATATGGTGGATTAATTGAAGCCTTAAAAGAACATAAGATACGATATGTAAAAGAAAGAAAACAAGTAGATAGGGTTCCATTTATACTTCCTGATGGCACAGAAGCAAAGTTTAGAACTAAGAAGAAAATAACAAAAATACCCGCACATACTATAACTCCGTATGATTGGATAGAGGAATTATTTTCTGTTTAATATATATTAAAATGAGCGAGAATGTTGAAATGGATATTGATGAGAGAGCATTTAAAAAACCAAAGCGAGTTCTTACAGACAAGCAAAAAGAAGCCCTGGCTAGAGGCAGAGAAAAAGCCAAAGAGAAGAGAATGGCAAAATTAAAAGAAAACGCAGAAATACAGGCTGTTAAGGAAATCAAATCTATAGAAAAAAAGAACGCTAAGAAGACTAAGAAAGAACAGGCATTAGAAAAGGTAAAGTATAACAGTAGAAAGAAAAAAGTAGATGAATTTAATGAAGTAAAATATAGAGTATTAGAAAGTCTTAGTAATGAAGATGACTTCCACCAGTTGTCCTCAGCATTAGATACTATAGACGAAGATATGATGACTGATAAAGGCAGACTAGAGAAATACCTTACTGATATGATTGATGCGAATAGCCATACTTAGACTTACTAAGGGCCCAGTTAAGGTGTCTATCGTAGCAATCACCGCATCTACGCTTACCACTATTACTTATTTTACATATAGTATCTGTTTCTACTTTACAATATTCACAATACTTTAGCCAAGTTTCGTGGCAATCACTACATTTACGCTTTTTTAAGATACCGCCCTCGGTGTCATATAGAGGTAGTTTTACTTGACCTCGCTTTTTACAATAGTAGCAAGTGTAGATTTCATACTTACCATCAGTCCTACAATCATTACACAACTCAGTAGATGTATTTCTATGCTTAGCATTACAATTTAGACACGTCTTTCTAAGACTAATATTAAGAAACCTTTTTACACATTCACATCCAACTAATAGAAAGTCTCTATCACGTTTCTTAGAATTATACACTTTAGGCATTACATTAAAGACATCCAAGTTCTTAACAATTATATACTGCCAATCTATTTTAGTTTTACAATAACAGTTCTTTCTAGCCTCAATTACTTTTAAATTTGCTAACCATCTATCACCTGTTTTAGGGTAATAAGCCTTGAATAACCTCTCTAGTCTTTCTGTCCTTTCACAAAATATACTATTATCACGGTCAGGGTGCTTGAACCCGCCTACATAATGCCAAGTCTTTACTTCTTCCCATTCTAAGCCGTGTAGTTCCTTAATGTTATTCTTTAATAATTTGAATTTTTTATCACTAATTATAGGGTCAGTAGTTTCTTGTCTCTCTTCTATTGTTGATGCGATTTCAGCAAGAGTTGGCATTTTTGTTTTATAATGTCCGCTTTTTTTTAAATCAATTTTGTTTTTTATTTTTCTCTCTATATAGAAAGCAAAACCTAAAATGACGACAGAGGAAAAAATGTATAAAAATAAAAATCGAGATTTGAATGTATATCCAATAAATATTGATGAAGACAAACTAGGAGAAGATGATGACCGCTATCCTCTTCCTAATAAGGTCCATTTTAATGTTTTTTTAGGCAGTATTAGAAGTGGCAAATCTACTTTACTAAATTCTATGTATCTATCTCCTAGGTTTATGGGTGGGGATATGTATGACGTAAGAATTCTTATTAGTGCTACTGCTCTTAATGACGTCCAGATGAAGTATATGTGTGAAGAGTTTGACTATATATTTGAAGACTATAGTGAAGCCTTACTAGAAGAAATATTAGAGATGATAGAGAATGATACTATAGACAGAAGTTATCTATTAGTTATTGACGACGCTATGAGTGAAAGCGGTATTACTCAAAAGAAAGCAGGTAAGAGTGATAAATTTACTCAGTTGATTACTAGATATAGACACGTAGGCTCTAAGGTCCTAGGGACAGAAGGTAGATTAGCAATTTGTGTGTGCTTACAATTTTTTAAATACTTAACACCAGCACTTAGAAACCAGATACAGGGCCTATTTCTAATGGGTAGTTTTCCAGAAGCAGAGTTGAATAAGATAGCAGAGAGTTATAGTTTTATGGGAGGCTCTAAGAAAAATTTTGTAGAACTCTTTAATAGAAGTAAGGTAGGTGAATATGACTTTACTTACATTAATGTGCCTAGACTACAGATGTGGCGTAATTTTACTGAACTATTGTATGATAAGAAAAATAATTTCTCTGTAGTGCCTATAGAACAATTTAAATATGCTGACACCAGAGGAAAAGAAGGAACGAATGTTGAAGAACTTAGCGAAAGCGAGGGAAGCAAAGGCAAAAAAAAGAGAAGAGGCAAAAAAGGCACAGAGCAAGACAAGCCAGACCCCAGCGTCATCAAAGCCTAAGCCTAAGAAAGTTGTTAAGCCTAAGAAGAAAAAAGTAGAGACTGAACCAGTAGTATCTAGCCCACTAAAAGAGGTAGAGAGTGCTGAGACAGCACAAAAAACTCCAGTAGTAAAAAAAGTATCTAAAAGAAATAATGTAAGAATTAATACAGCAGTATGATTGGAGAAATAGCATTTGTTTTAAGTTTTACTAGTCTTATATTTTTTAATATAGAAGTTAAATATCTGCGAGAGTATGGACTACACCTTGAGCGTAGGCTTCAGGCTCATCAGGTAAGAATTCAAGTTCTTGAGATGGATTTGAAACAGCGACTTCGAGGCCAAGTAATCGTAGAGAATTTGTGATGTCATTAGCATCTAGCACGAAGCATTCGCCGTGTTTCATTCTTTTTAGTGATACACCTGTAAGAGATAGGATTTCTTGCTTGAAACTACGCTGAGTAATCTTAGATTGACGGTCAGCACCAATATCATCGCAGAACTTAATGTAGCCCCTGTATAGGTCGCCACACAAGCCACGCCAGTCGCCATTACCTTGACGACCGAACTTGGCTACTGACTTAGTCTGGTCTCCAAGAATGAACTGTTCCATATAACTATGATAGTTAGGAATATTGTTAAGCATAGAACGCTTGAGAAAGTCAGTCTTAGGGATTGTATCACGATTGAATAGGAAGCCATCGAGATTAACCTCAGTCATTAGATAACGATAGAATAGAACTTGAGCGTTGGGGTTGCGGATAGCATTATAGAATGGTAAGTATTCGTTGTCTTTATAGCCCATAGTATGGCTCTCGAACATAGCGAACCTACGATTGTCAGCAGTAATATGAATGCCAGTATTCTCGTGATTGAGTGTCATTAAGTAATTTTGATAAGCGACATTACTTTCTGTATCACAGAACTTTCTTTTAATATTAAGGTCTTTACAAGTAATAGCACCCTTCATCTTCTCGATGTTAGCCTCGTTGTCAAGGCCAGTAGGCTCATCAATATTAACGAATGTCTTACGGTCTAGTGTCTCATTAAATTTACCGAATATCTCATTAGCAGGGTCGCTAGACTGGAAGAAGTGTTCTTTACCAATCATCATCTTTACTAGTTCGCATAGGTCGCTCTTACCAATACCCTTACGACCTTTAATAATAATCATAATCTCACTACGCTTAGTTGGATGCTGAAAGGTGTTAGCCAACCACTTAATGAAATAATCGTAATTAATTTTACTCTGCTCTTCTGTTTTGTCCTTAAAGAGGTTAGATAGCCATATCTTAATCTGTTCGAAGTCTGCTAGGTCGTCATCAGTAATCGTTGGCTCGCTGTCGCTAAGCCTTGATACAGCGAAGCCTTTGAATACATTAAATACATCCTCAGGGCATTCACTAGCGTCAGGGATGAAATCGATGTAATTGTATTGACTTTTGTTAGGGTCAAGAATGTAATTCTCAATAAATAGTTTGGGTGCTTTACTATCAGTAATGTAAGAAGTCTTATAACTACCTGCGGGTTGCCAATCGCAAAAAGCATCTACAAGACCTGTCTTACTATAACTAACACGCCTTATTTTACCATCAGGATTGATGAACTCTTGAATAAATTTTGTTTCTGTAATAACTTTACACACTTCAGTCTCGAAGAGTTCTCGTAGTTCCAAGTAGCGTCGCTTGTCGCTATCGAGGGATTGCTCGCGAGTAAGGGTTAGTTGTTCTTCTGCTAGTGTAGAAGGTAAGGCTCGCATAGGTTTGTAAGCGAATTCTACATTAATATTGTGTATCTCCTTTAGATAAGTATTAAGACTGTCAAGTGAATATAAAGGCTTTTCGTTGCCACTAGTGTCAGTCTTTTTAATATAGAACCCATCGTGTAGTAGTCCTGCTACTTCCTGCTTCTCACGCTTTAGATATAGAACAGCCAAGCGCATAATCTCAGCCTCGCGGATTTGGTAGATGTGAGCGAATATCTTACCAAGGCGATTGTATTTGTCTTTCTTCTTCTTCATATCCATATCAACCGCCTTAACAATACTAGCATTCTCAGGGTCAGCCGCTACAACAGAATGTAGAATATTAATCTCACCAACAAGCATTTTACCACTCTTACTATGCTCTTTGAATAGCAAGGAGGTTTTATCTTGCTTAGCCTGTTCCCGTGTCTTACCCGTCTCACTACAGACCTTGAGTAGGATTTCTTCACGGTTAGTAATATAATTTTTAAGGTGTTTGTGTGGTGTATTGTATTTAATTGCTAGTTCGAGTGCTACATAATAACTAGCATTAACCATATCACAATCACGGTAGTCGGTGTAGGCTAAGGCATTACGCCATTCCTTAGTCATACCACTAGCAACGAGACCACGCTTACAATACAATCGACCATTACCAGCAACGCCATTACGCTGATACTGAGGTTCATAGTAGCCCCTGATATTACAACACTTCTTTAAGGCTTTCATAATCTTGACAACAGCAAAATCGATTTCGAGAGTGTCAGCATTCTTGAGGGCAAAATCTAATAGTTCAATATTAAGTTTTTCTTTGATAGGCATCCAATCCATATTGTTAGTAGAGGTTGAGATATTAGTTTGCTGTTCTGTCATTATTAAGTTGGTTATTATGTTTTATACAGTTCGAGATATCTTCAAATCAATTTTACGGATGAAAATAAAAAATGATATAAAAGTCTTTCACACCGCCGAACCCAAATCGACGACGCCGTGGGACCCTGGAAAATAAAATTGAATTTTAAAAATGGGACTTGGAGAGAGTAAAAATGGAGAATTTTAAAGAAATCGATGGCTATGATAGATATTTTGTCAATACTAAGGGCGATGTCTATAGCACTAAGACTAATAAAATGCTTAAGCCTCTTAATGATAAGTGTGGATATAAAATGGTAAGTCTCTATAGAGATGGTAAGTTAAAAAAAGCAAAAATTCATAGACTAGTAGCAGAAGCATACATCCCTAACACTTTAGAGTTGCCTAGCGTTAATCACATTAATACCATTAGAGATGATAATAGAGTAGAGAA
>Ga0181402_1000487_pt1 | contig 14854 bp, 39 predicted proteins | sample 25SPOviralmetaG_FD_130131 | JGI IMG/M metagenome (GOLD analysis project Ga0181402, IMG submission 130131) | Marine viral communities from the oligotrophic San Pedro Time Series (SPOT) site, San Pedro Channel, CA, USA - 25 SPOT_SRF_2011-08-17 | ecosystem: Environmental > Aquatic > Marine > Strait...
ATAATTTAAAGATAATTAGAAAAGGGGTTTAAAATGCATATTGAAAAACTAAACTATCATGAAAGTAATTTATTAGGGAAATTAGATAAATTTAAAGCTATTGGAACTAATACTACAAAAAATAAATTTTGTTATGATAGATATGTAATAGCTAAAAAGAAAAATAAATTAGCTGGAAAAATAATAGATATTTGTGGGGTTTGTTATTCTCAAGAAAGTTTAACAGGTTTTAGAAAAAATACCCAAAAAGCATTAGATAAAAATCAAATATTTGCTGAAAAATTACTAACTAATACCGATTTAAAACAAATATATATATTACAATCTAATTACAGGTTTGATCATCATGGGGAATTATTAACCGAATTATGTAATGAAAAAGGGGAAATAATAAAGAAGTTTCCTAAATTTAATATGATAGAAAATTATTGTAGAATTGCCGAATATAACCCCCATTGTAATTTTGCGTTATGGACTAAGAGAAAAGATATAATATCAAGATTTTTTAAAGATAGAGTAAAACCCAAAAATCTAATATTAGTTTATTCAAATTTAACAGTAGATAAAGTTATATATAAAATTCCTAAATATTTTGATAAAGTTTTTAATAATGTAAATGAAGACTATTTAAAAGAACAACAAAATTGTACAGGGCAAAAATGCATTGATTGTTTAAGATGCTATAAACATTCTAATAAACAAAAAGATAATATAATAATAGAAAAAACTAAATAGGGGGCTTAAATGACTAAAAAAGAACTATTAGAATATTTAATTGTTTTTATATTAGGTATATTTTTTATTATAGCTTTTATAAATCCGATATCTAAAAATTATACGATATGGAATTTAATTTATATTACAAAAGATTTATATAATTAATATATTTTTTGTTTTATTGTATGGGATATTATGATAATATCTATTATATTAACTAAAAAGGAGTACCGAAAATGATAAAATTGTCCGATAAGTTTCAAGAAGTTGAATTATTTATAGGGGAAATAATGCCCGAAAAGTCCGATAGCGAAATAATAAACGAAGTCCGAAATGAATTTATGTTTAATATTTATGTAGATCATGCAAAAGATTTACTTCAAGAATTTAGGGGAGAAACCCGATTAGACCGATTGTATTCATAAAAGGTTGACTAAATAATATGATGTATGTTAAACCAAAAATGCATGATACAACTAAATCAGGAACTTGTATTATCGCCCAAGTCGGAAGTAATTTTATCCTCCCCTTTATTACTTCCGACAATTTTATAATCGCCCTCAATAAAAGCAGATGGATATTGTTTCCGAATCTCCGAAAGTCTAGCTACAATTTCATCCCGACTAAGTTTGTCAAGTTGATGAACAATAGTGTTTTGTCTGTTATCAGTAGAAAGACCTCCAAGTGCCGATCTTATTTTTTCTGCATTGATAGATGCCGAAAATTGCCCATCTTCCTCTGCACCCCGACTCAAGTCCGAAAGTCTTTTAAGTTGACCCATGAGGGTAACTCCATATTTCTTTTCTCGAACTTCTCGGAGTTCTTTAAGGTGTTGGGTAACAAGTGGAAAATCTTTACCATTCAAAAGAAGACTAGCCGTTTTATTAGCTTGTCCATGAGAATAGCCCGATCTTCTAGCACACTCGGAATTGGAGTAAATACCCTCCATAATGAGTTCACAAAACTTCTTTTGTCTATTTGTAAGAAACTTTTCTTTTGGCATAATAAAAATACTATAGTGTTTCTACCATATTTTTTCAATTTAAAAACGGAAAAAAATGTCTTGACTTCACTCGTAACCTTTTTCAAGTGTAGAAAGTGTAACCAAAGTGTAACCAACACCCCTATAGCTGATAAGGGTTTGAGTAGTGTTTCTACACTTTCTACACTTTCTACACCTATATTTGAAAAAAAAATAATTTTAAAAAAATATGACAGAAACACTATTACTAAAACTTTTTTGTTGACAGGGTATGGGATAAAATGTTAATTGTTAGGAATAAGTGGAGATTTATATGAAACAAGAAGAATTACCAATGCACCATGAACCATGTTTCGAGGACATTGTAATAAGAAGAACTAAGCAATGTATTGATGAGGGTTATTTCAAAGATTGGGATAGTTCGTATCAAGCCATGACGGAGTTCTTACAATTCGAACTAAAAAATGAAAGAGAGAAAAATAATGCAAAATTATAATAATCCAATTGACGAATTAAGAGAAAATTTAATCAAGGCTTTTAAACCTGTAGAGGAGTTTAGAAGTAAGATGGATGATTACTATGATGAATTTGGTAAGCCATCTGAAAGACCACCTTTTGGCGAGGCAGTTTTAGAGATTGAGGGATTAGTAAATGAAGAAGTTTCTAAGCTTGTTAAGGGTGGGAATATTGAATTAGCTAATAAGTTAAAGATGTGTATGAAAACTTTAAAGAGGGGTTTCTAATTATGGAAAATAAAAACCTCCGAGTTGATGTTGATTATGTAATAGGAAGACTTGAGGAAATTGTACACTCGGTCTTCTTGCATACGGATGCAGAAGATTTTTTAAATGAATTAAAAGAAAATAATAAGAATCATATGCAGAAGAATAAAAATCATAATGATGCAGAAAATAACTTTTACGATGTCCATGATACCATGGACATCAACAAACTAACTAAGGAGATATTAAATGCAAATTAAAACATTAGAAGTAAAAAATATTAGTCACTATGCAAGAGGTTCGGAAGAAACTCCTTGCTATAATGCAACTGTTTACATTAATGGCAAGAGAGCCATTGAGGTTTCAAATGATGGACATGGTGGAATGGACAGGCAAGACACATATCCAAACATTGAAGAAAGATGTTTAGTCCAACAAGCCAATGAATGGTGTATTAAAACTTATGGCAAGAAAACTCATAAGTATATGGATAATGGAGAAGAGAAATCTTTTGAAATTGAAATGGATTTAGAACATGTTTGTCAGGATGCTTTATATGATTGGCTTGACAAAAAAGCATTTAAAAAAGATTTGCAAAAGAAATATCTTTTTGTAGAAAAGGGTCAACTCATGGCATATAAAAAATTGCCAAAAGATACAGAAGATAGTTTTAAACATTTCTTTAAAAAGAATCATCCTAATCAAAAGTGTTTAAACTTTTTACCATTAGATGATGCTCTTAAATTATATAAGGAATGTGCATAATGGCTATACATACTATTGGAGATTTAATTCTCGAACTTTCAGACTATCCACGTGATACAAGAATAGACTTTGTTATGTTAGGCGAAGATCAGGAAGATTGTTTTTATGATACCCCTTTAAATGCAAAGGGTATCGTGGGTAGTGGAGAAACAGACGTTAAATATGTTGAACTAGGATTGGAATGTGCATAATGGCTAAGACAATTTCCAAATCACAAAGAACTAAAATGGTTATGAGTATTGATGATCTTTATGGAAGAGTTAACGAACTTTTTGAACTCTATGATGAGGGAGAAATGAATGAGATCAAAGCACATAAACTTTTTGGAGAATGTTGCGTTAATTTTTTATGTAAAGGTAATGAAATATTAGGAGGAAAAACATGAAAACAATGTTTTATTACTATGATCATGCTCATGGATATGGTGGAACTATTGGACAGTTTGGAGAGTTGATGGATTTCATTGATAACTCTTATGATAAGGATAGATTCACAATTCAAGATTGTTGGGATAGCCATAAACAATGTTGCAAGGATAATGATAACCCTATTGAGGAGGACTAAATGACAGTTAAAATAACAACTCCGACTTTCTTAGAGATTCAATCTCAAATAGCAGAATGGTTAATGATTTCAGAATTAGGAGATGAGAAATATAAAACCATGCTTGTGAAAACGGAGGATGAAGAAAGATATACTGATGAGGGTCAAGATATCTTTAACGACAAGTACGATGATGTTGAACAATTTTTATTAGGTTATTTTGAAAAGGAGGACTAAATGAATTTTGATCATGAAGAATTATTTCTTTTAGAAGAAGTTCTTGATTATCACTCGGACATTATTTTGAATGACACAGATGATCATGGAATTATTCAAGTAAAGAATTTATGTAAACTATTAAAATTAATCAGGGAGAAAAAAAATGGGTAGAAAATCTAAATGGGAATTAGAAAGAGATAAGCAAGATGCTTTGAGAAAGAAAGCTATGAAATCTCTTACTGAAGATCAACTAAAAGCAATCAATAAAACATACAAAGCAATAGAAGATGCATTGTTTAATGTTAGAGAGATCGAAGACCTTTACCTATCAGATATAAGAAATCTAGATAATGTAATGTGGAAACTAAAACATGAATTTAATTTGGGAGAAAAATAATGGGTAGATACTATAATGGAGATATTGAGGGTAAATTTTGGTTCGGTGTTCAAAGTTCTAATGATGCTGATTACTTCGGATGTGAGGGCGAGTCTCATCACATAAGTTATTATTATCATGAGGGACATTTAGATCAAGTAAAAGAGGGGATCAAAGATTGTAAAAATGCTTTAGGAGAATATAAAAAGCATTTAGATAACTTCTTTAAAACCGATGGCAATGACGGATACAATGATAAGATGTTAACTGATTTTTTAGATAAGAATGTTGTTGGTAGTCGCATTCATACCGAGAACGGAGTTAAGTTCTTTTTAGAATGGTATGCAAGACTTGATCTTGGCAAACAGATTCTCAAATGCATCAAGGACAATGGAGAATGTAGCTTTGAGGCAGAACTATAATGGGTATGCGAAAAGGCGATAACATAGGTCAAAGAATAAGAAATTCTATTCTTGACCTACATCTTCAAGTTAAAAAAGAAAATAAAAATAAGACTAGGCAAGAACTAGGGGAGGATGAAAGATTTGAAGATCATCCTCATGCCGACAGGGATAAAGACATAGGTAGAGTTAAAAGAATATCTACGTCTACAATTCAAAATAGAAATAGGGGGGACTAATGGATAAGTATAAAAAATATTTAGCTGATATTTTATATCAAGATGCATTGAGAACAAGTAAGGCAGAATTACAAGAAGTATCCTTTTTTCAAGAAGAAACAACTGATTCTTGGACTCTTGAACAATTCCAAATCCAATATGTAAAAGATCAAATAAGTTTTTTTGAGGGTGGTAATTTAGATGATCAAGTTGAAGAAACATGGGAGAAGATAAATGGATAAAGAAGTAGAAGATTTTATAAAAGATATTCCTGACGATACGATCTTAATCGAAGTTCGAGGAGGCATGGTAAGTGATGTTCACAATGATTCCAATGGATATATGTTATTCGATTGGGATTCTATTGGAGAACAAGACCTACATGAATTTTCTCAAAAAGTTTTAAAAAGATTATTGGAGAGATAAATGAAAAACATGGAATTACCACTAGATTACCAACCTTGTATGGATTATCAAGCTAAAGCAATGGCAGATGATATGGTTAGAACGGGAGAATGTCTGAATTGGGATCATGCTTATGAGAGTTCGTGGGATTGGTTAGAATATCAATTAGGTTGGGAGAGAAAAAATGAATAGAGATCATATAGACCTTTGTTCGGGGATCGGTGGCTTTGCTTTAGGATTCTCGTGGAGTGATTTAAATACTAAACCCAAACTATTCTGTGATACAGAAGAATGGTGTAGGAAAGTAATAGCAAAGAACTTTCCGAATGTACCAATAGCAAATGATGTAAAGGAGATTGCAAGTGACCCAAAAAGATTTATTCAAGAAAGACCATTCATCCTCACAAGTGGCTACCCATGTCAACCTTGGTCAGTCGCAGGTCATAGGAGAGGCGAAGAAGACCCTCGCCACATCTATCCGTACATCCAAAGAATTGTTGAACAAGTCAGACCCACTTTTACAGTTTACGAAAATGTTTATGGACACTTCTCCATGGGACTTGACGAGGTTCTCTTTCAAATGGAAAGCATTGGTTACGCAACGAGGACGTTTGTGTTTCCGTCTAGTTCAATCGGAGCTAGGCACAAAAGGGACAGGGTTTGGATCATTGGAAGAGACATGGGCGACCCCCAATACAATGGATCATCTTCCACCGAGATCGGAGGAGGCAACGAAGAAATTGCAGAACGGACACAGAAAGGGGAGAAAAAGACCGAGCAATCTAAGGGAGCAAGTAGACCCCAACACAGTAAAACTATATCCGACTCCGAGAGCCTCGGATGTGGAGGGGGGAATGGCATCGAATGTGGAGATCAACAACGGAAGATTCTCGAGGAAGAACAAGGACGGAGTTCGTTGGGGAGTGAAGTTGAGGGATGCCGTGAATCACATGGAGAGTTTTCCGACACCAAGAGCCTCGGAGTACAAAGATTGTGGAGCAGTTGGGAGCAAGAGTCAGATTCACATGGAGAAGAGATCATACCTTTGTGCGAAGATCAAAGATCCCCAGAAACCATCTGGAAAGTTGAACCCTGTGTGGACAGAGTGGTTGATGGGCTACCCAAAAGGGTGGACAGAATTAAAGGATTAGGCAATGCCATATGTCCTCAAAATGCAATGATAATAGCTAACGCAATTAATAGGAGTTTATAATGGAAGCAAGAAATAAAATATATAGGTCTTATATTGAAGAAAATAAAGTGGATATATTAGGTGTTGATGATTTAGGGATTAATGTGATTGAAGTTGCTTTGTCTGACTTAGTGCTTGATTTACAAAATACACTAAATTTTCATGATTATGATGAAACAAAACCACCAATAGATGTAAAAGATAGATTTGACAAAGCTAATGAATTGTTAAGGGTAATTAAAGACAGGAAAGAGGAATAAGAATTGGTTAAGTGGTTGGCAACTTGATTGGAAAACTAGTGCGAAGATAGAGTATCGTTTAGCTTAAATGCCGTAGATGTCTTATATTAAACCCACCCACATATCTTTTCGTGGTTTTTTATAAGGAAAATGTTCGTTGCCGTAATTATTATTGGGCAAAATCTACGGAAATCTATCACTTTATATACTTTTATGGGAGTATCTGTATAATAAAAGGAAAACAAGGAGAGTATGATGGAAGATAATCATTTACAAGAAACTCAATTAGAACATGATCCTATATTTAGATCGGATGTTTCTTGGAAACAAGCCGTACAGAAAATTGAGACAGTACTCAACGATGTTTGTAAAGATTATGAAAAAGATGGTCATCCTTATTATGCAGATTCTTTAAGAACTTATTGGCGAAGAATCTTGAAAGGATAAAAATGGTAGAGGCAATAATAGTTGTCTGTTGGGTTGAATTAGGTAAGTCAATCTGTGACACAAAAATAGTAAACAGATACAACACTTCGACATCTTGTTGGAAAGAATACAGTACAGAAAAACAAAAACTGAAGAACAGATATAAAATAGAAAAAAGAAGTTCTATTGTTTCATATGGAGGGTGTTTTTAAAAATGTTTAAAGCAATGATATTAATCTGCACCTTGTACCCTGTATCGGGAACTGATGAAAATTGTTGGGAGATTCATGACATGATCGCCCCAAAAGGATACATTACTGAAGAGCAATGTATGGGTAGGATACATGAGATGGTAGACGCAGTAAGAAGTATTGTGCCACCACCTTATAAAATTCAATATAAATGTGATAAAACAATGGAGAGGACATAAATGAAATCAAGCACTATAAAAATGGTAAAGCAATCAACTTACAGACAAAAAAGAGAAAAATATGGAATATATAAAACACAACTCATGGATTACAGTAAAGCTGATTCTTATTACATAGAGGTTTACACAAATGTAAAAAGAATTATTAAGATAGAGGCTATTGACGAAAAACAAGCAATTGAAAAAGCTTTGAAAAGAGAAGAGAAAAGAAAGACTAGAAATTGTTATGACTTTGTTGATTGTGATTACAACGTAGTGGAGAAAGAAGATTATGAGGCTTATAGACAGAATAATAAGGAAGTACGAAGAGGACGCAGTTGAATATGCATCTGTTGGTATGACCGAAGAGGCAGAAAATTCTAGAAAATTAGCATCTAGATATACCGAAATGAAATACAATGGACATACACATTCATTGAGATTGGAGAAAGAACAAAATGACTAAAGAAGTAGATTACGAATGGCAAAAAGACCCCGAAGTGACCCCCGAAGTTAAGTCTCATTGTCTCCCCCGATGTCCCCGATGTCAGGGAACATTGCAGACAATGAATGTACATGGACACGAACAATGTGTTTTGTGTCACAGTATTGTGGATGACTGTTGCCAAGGGGCACAATTAAAATGAGTGACAACATAATAAAGTTTCCTTATAAAATAAAGAGGACAGAGAAACCTGTTGAAGCTGTTTGCGATCTTGCTGCACATTCTTTTGAAGAGATTGTTGTGATGGGATCAACTAAAGACGGACAGATACAGATGATAACAACAATGAAGAGTAGTGCCGATGTCTTGTGGGCATTAGAAAATGCAAGATTCGCTATCATGCAGGGCTTAGAAGAGGAGGAAGAATATGAAGAGCACTAAGAATGGTAAACAAAAAATACATACTATCGGTGGAGATAACGTCATCAACTTTCCCAAACCATCCGCACCTAGCAGTAGCAGTAGCGAAAAAGATGTGGAGTCTGGGGCACGATACACAATCCATTTCGAGCCAGATTGGGACACCGATGAAGACGATACTCCAGATAGCACGGCTTGAGGAGTGGAAGAGAGAGAAACGTAATTCTTTAGACGGATGTAATGGGTATTGGGGACCTTTCTTAACGACAGAAGAAGAAAGTGAACTACCCGAATCAGATTGGAGAGGTACAGATCATCCCGATGCCGTGAAGCCCGAACCTAGATATAAAGAAAAATATGTAGAAAGGTCTTCGGCTGCATCAACTCTAGCATGGATAGAGGACATATATAAGTAAAGGGGACAAGATGAATTTTAAATACAAAACAAAGCCGTATGCTCATCAAGAGGAGGCTTTGAAGAAAAGCTTTGACAAAAAAAATTATGCATACTTTATGGAAATGGGTTGTGGCAAGTCAAAAGTCTTATTAGATAACATATCCTGGTTAAACGAAAACAAAAAAATAGACACGGCTATTATTGTTGCACCGAAAGGTGTTTATATGAATTGGAAAAATTCAGAAATACCGACTCACTTACATGATGATGTTGACCCCAAAATATATATATGGAGGGCTATGGCAAATAAGAAACAAAAGACTGAATTAATGGAAGGTGTAAAGAACAGAGATAAGTTTAGAATATTATTAGTAAACATAGAATCTTTTGCCACAACAAAAGCAGTAAAGTATTTAGAATCTTTTGTGCATAGAAGTAACTTCTTATTAGCTATAGATGAATCGACAACTATAAAGAATCCAAAAGCAAAAAGAACAAAAGCATTAATGATGTTTGGACAAAGTGCTTTGTATAAGAGAATACTTACAGGCTCTCCTGTAACTAAGTCTCCATTAGATTTATTTTCTCAATGTTCTTTTCTAAGTTATTCATTGTTAGGCTTTGATAACTATTGGGCTTTCCAAGGTAGATATGCAATCATTAAGCAACAAAGAATGGGTGCTCATACTTTTCAACAAGTGGTTGGTTTTAAAAACTTAGATGAACTATCCGATAAATTAAAAAACTTTTCTTTCAGAGTAACAAAGAAAGAAGCATTAGATTTACCACCGAAGATATATACTACTAGAGATGTAGAACTAACATCAACTCAACAACAACACTATAAGACAATGAAAGAAAGTGCCGTTGCTTTTTTAGAGGATGGTGGATTAGTTAGTGCTCCCGAAGTAATGACAAGATTACTTAGACTTCAACAATTATTATGTGGCTATTTAGTTAACGATGATGGAGAGATAGTTGAGATAGCTAACAATAGAATAAATACGATGATGGAAGTCATTGAAGAAATGGAAGGTAAGATTATTATATGGTCTAGGTTTCGTCATGACATAAAAAAGATTAAGAAAGAATTAATCAAAACCTATGGATCGGGAAGCACAGTCACTTATTATGGAGACACCTCACAAAAAGACAGAGAGGATGCAATCTTCAGATTTCAAAACGATACAACAACTAGATTCTTCGTAGGTAATCCTCAAGTCGGTGGCATGGGTATTACCTTACACGCAGCAACTAATATGATTTATTATTCTAACGACTTTAATTTAGAGACAAGAATACAATCGGAAGATAGGGCTCATAGGATGGGTCAACATAAATCTGTTTTATATGTTGACTTAATAGTACCAAAAACAGTTGATGTTCACATCGTAAAAACTCTGCTGCAGAAAGAAAAATTAGCAGGTAAAACATTAGGAGAAGAAGTAGCCGAGTGGCTAAAAATTTAACTTTACTAAAGGAAAGACTAATGGCAGATGGAATGAAAATGATAGGACACACAGGTGAATCTCTTACTGTACATGTCTTAGCAAAAATGGGGATATACGCATATAGTATCAAACACGATGGCACAGATGTTATAGCAATTGGAGGTAATGGACTACCACTTTCACAAAGGATAGAGGTAAAATCTTCTGAAGATATGGCAGAACCTAAGAAAAATTTATTTAGCTTTAGTTGTTCTAGGGGTGCAAATCCGAAGAGATGGTACAAAAAAGAAGACTGCGACATACTTGCTTTTGTATCACTTTTAGATGAATCAATTATCTTTAAGGCAGTAGAAGACATACCGATGGTAACTAAGAAGATACACCGAAGAGATTTTCAAACTGAAGGTATAACAAACAAAACCTGGTCTGAAGCTTTAGATAAAAGTTTTAAATCAATAAATTTTTTAACAGAAAATCTTATCAAAAAAGATGAGAATTTATTTGACAATATAGAAAATACTAGGCATAACTAAGAAAAGGGAGTAAACAATGAAAAAAGATTATAGAGTTTATGTAGTTAAAACAACTCTTCAAGAGTATTTTGTTGAAGCAGAAAACGAATATGAGGCAAAAAATGATCTCACACTTCATAGAACAATTTTAATGGAGTCTGATTTACATGAATCAACTATATCAGCCGAACTTAGAAATGGAGGCGATTAACATGGATCCAGATAGATGGAAATCAGTAGCAGTTCCGATTAAGACATGGGACATGCTAAAAGAATTGTCGGAAGACAATGAAAGATCAATAGGTGGTCAGATTTCTTTTCTCACAAAACAAGAATATTTGTGGAAAAAGAGTCAGACAAATCCTGTTGACAAACAAGAAGCCAGAGGGTAAAACCTTTAAACCAATACCGAAGGGTATAAACTTTAAACTAGAAGGAGAGAAAGATGAGTGATGTGTTTTCACTTTTTGAAGAAGATGTAGCCAACCCGGATGCATTTAATAAAGTTAGCAAGGAAGGTTCTTCCAAGCTATCTAACTTGATTCGGCAATCTGTTGATCTTGATAAGCAAGTCAAAGATGCCGAACAATATCTTAAAGACTTACAATACAAAAAAAGAACCATTGATGAAGAAGATATTCCATCATTAATGGAAGAGATTGGTGTTGAAAGTCTTACTGTTGATGGCAACAAAGTTTCTATAGAAAAATATGTATCGGCTCGTATTCCTGAGAATAGGAAGAGTGAAGCTTTTGGTTTCATTCGTTCTATTGGCGAAGGCGATATAATTAAGAACGAAGTTGTTGTCGGCTTTGGAATGGGTCAGGACAATGTAGCGGGAGCCGTGGTTGATGATTTACGCAATCAAGGATTATCCCCTGCTCAAAAGACTCATATCCATCCAATGACGTTAAGGACTTGGGCGAAGAACCGAATAGAGAAGAATCAAGAAATTGATTTTGATATGTTCGGAATTTATGTTGGTAATCGTGCAAAAATAAAAGGAGCTAAATAATGGCTGAAGCACTAGAAAAAGTAACTACAAGAGTAAATACAGAAGTAGTCATTCCTGATCTTTCATCTTTACTAGAGGAAGAGGCAGGGGCAGGACTTGAGAACTTTGGTACGGAAGATATGCAAATACCTTTTATAAGGATTTTGCAGGCATTGTCTCCTCAATTAAATAAGCAGGACTCTTTATATATAAAGGGTGCCGAGCAGGGGGATATCTTCAATACTGTTTCTCAACAAGTATACAAGGCAGATCAAGGAGTGATCGTTGTACCTTGTTTCTTTGAGAAGAAGTTCTTGGAGTTTGCACTAAGATCAAGTGGTGGTGGTTTTATAAGAGAACTATCTCACGATGATAAAGACATTGGTCTTACAACTCGTGAAGGGGCTGCAGAGATTTTGCCGTCTGGGAATGAGTTGGTTAGAACTCATCAACATGTTGTGATGGCTATGGATCCCGAAACTAAGATGGGAGCTCCTGCTATTCTTGATATGAAGAAGACACAACTTAAAGTGTCTCGTAGATGGAATACTCTAAAGAATGGTATAAGATTACCTTCGGGTAAGCCTATGCCACTATACGGAACTGCATGGAATATTCAAACCATTGCAGAGAGTAATGATCAAGGTAGTTGGTATAACTATAAGATCGAAAGAATGACCGAGGTATCTAAAGAACTAGAAGCTATGATGTTAGAGGCTAGAACTATGTACCTAAGTTTTAGGAAAGGAGAAATTAAAACGGCTTCTGCCCCTGCGGATGAGATGCAATCTGCACAGAAAGATGACGAAATACCGTTTTAATTAATCAGAGCCGTGGCTATGTCCTCCAAGTCACGGCTCTTTTCTTTATGGAGTGAAGAGTGAATTTAGCAGAAGAATTATTACAAGCCTTTATTGGTTTTAGTACGGCTCATGGTCAGACCGAAGTATCACAAGAACGTACCGCAGGAAAACAAAAGGCAAAATCATTTATAGTAAGAAATCCTCTTACATTACAATTAATAGAAGGTCATATAAAAGGCACAAAAGGTGTTGGTGCTATACCTATTAATGAAGAAAACAAATGTAAGTTTGGTGCTTTAGATATAGATCAGTATCCATTAGATCATAATAAATTAGTAGATAAATTAGAGGAACTCAAAGTTCCGTGTATCGTGTGCCGTAGTAAATCTGGAGGTGCACATATATTCTTTTTCTTTAAGGAGTGGATGAGTGCAGGAGATTTTAGAGACAAAGCTGCGGAGATTTCTTCAGCACTTGGGCATGGTCGGTGCGAGATATTCCCAAAGCAAGAACAGATTCTTGTCGAAAGGGGGGATGTTGGTAACTTTATTAATCTTCCGTATTTTGATTCAGAGCAAACACTCCGATATGCAATACTCAAAAGAGATGAGGAGTATATTGAAGCATCGCTACAAGAATTCATTGAAGAGATACAAAAAGTCCAGACGTTACCGAAGGACTTTCTAACATTACCGATAGGTGGTCCTGTTGATTTATTACCTAATTATATACCTTGCCTTAGAACTAAATTAGCTATTGGTGTATTTGAAGGAGAAAGAAACAGAACAGCATTTCAACTAGGAGTTTTTCTACAAAGGCTTGAACCAGGGAATTGGAAAGCAAAGTTTGAAGAACATAATGTAAGAGACTTTCATCCACCCCTATCAGCATCTGAAGTTGTAGCTATACAAAACACATTAGAGAAAAAAGAATATCAGTATCTTTGTAAAGAAGAACCTATGGCATCACATTGTAATCAAGGTGTTTGTAGAACTATGAAATTAGGTATTGGTGCTACATCAATGCCAAGTATAAGCGGTTTATCTGTTATTTTATCAGAGCCAAGATTATGGTTTGTAGATATTGGTGGACAAAGATTAGAGATAACAACAGAAGAATTACAAGCACCTCGTTTGTTTCAAAGAGCATGTATGGAACAGTTAAAGGTTATGCCCCCGAAACTAAAAGATTCTGATTGGGAGATAACAGTTAATGATCTCATGGAGAAATGTAATGAAATACAAGTCCCCGAAGAGTTAACATATAAAGGTCAGTTCATATCAATACTAGAGGCATATTGCACAGGTCGTGTTCAAGCACAAACATTTGAAGAAGTCATGTTGGGTAAGCCTTATACCGAAGTAGAAGAAGGAAAAACTTTTTTTAGGCTAGATTCTTTAATGGAATATATGAGACAGAAAAAGTTTGATAGCTATACAAGAGCACAAGTTCAAGAACGATTAAAAGAAATAAATAATGAAGAAAGTTCTATTGTTAAAAAATTTAAAACATCAGCAGGAAAATGGAAGTCTGTCAGAGTTTGGTGGATACCCGAGTTTGTTTCCGAAGTTGAAGTAAGTAGCATAGAAGTTGAGACAGGGGAGGTGCCTTTCTAATGGAAGTATTAGTAGCTTTTTGTATTATTTTAGTTGAGGAATCAAGATATAAGGGTGGAAAATCAATTTGTAACTTTTGGAACCCTGGTGTTGAGTTTAAAACATATGAAGAATGTATGAAGGATAAAAAATTAATCGAAGATTATATAGTGGAAGAGGCTTGGAAAATTCATCCAAAGGCAGTCAAAATATATGCAAAAGGAGTTTGTGGAGAGAATGCGAAGTGATAAAAAGCACGACATTTGTATTGAAGTTTTAAATCAGTATTTAGATGTTTTTAAAACAGTTGAAAGATCAATGAGAAAGCTACCTGCATCCCTTACTCAAAAAGAAAGAGTGGAACTAACTTACTATCAAGAAATGGTTAGAAATATAAAAATGGTCAGAGATTATGTAGATACAAGAACTGAATCTGTGGATTGGGAGAGGTGGAATTAATGGAAACTGTTATTTTCGGTCCCCCTGGTACGGGTAAAACCACAACATTAATTGATATAATAAAGAAGTCTATCCAAGATGGTATGGATCCAACTAAGATTGCATTCATGTCTTTTAGCCGTAAAGCAGCAACTGAAGCTAGAGATAGATCTGCTATTGAACTC
>Ga0181402_1000488_pt1 | contig 14841 bp, 13 predicted proteins | sample 25SPOviralmetaG_FD_130131 | JGI IMG/M metagenome (GOLD analysis project Ga0181402, IMG submission 130131) | Marine viral communities from the oligotrophic San Pedro Time Series (SPOT) site, San Pedro Channel, CA, USA - 25 SPOT_SRF_2011-08-17 | ecosystem: Environmental > Aquatic > Marine > Strait...
CATCTCCACTCTTGGAGCGATCCCAATGCAATGGCTGGCCGGGGTTGTGCTGTTCGTTCCCGGCAGCCGAGCACTCAGCGAGTGCCCAGATAGCGTCCGGGAAATACTTAAGAACACCAGAGTAGACTGGAGTAGCCTTGCGCTTTGCGTGCTTGTCCTCAATAGGCTTCGAAGGGTAATCGATCGGAGCCATGTCACCTTCACCCATCGCAATTGCTTTAGCGTCAATCGGACGATATGGGTCAGGCCCATATGTATTGAGCAGGTCGTTCACTTAAGCCCTCCTTCCCCGTAGAGAGCCTTGATCACCGTACCATACTCTTCTTTAAATACGGGCAGGAACTGATCCTGAGCCATGGACACCTTCTCAGTGTATTCATCAGGCTCGACCTTGATGATCAACTGCTGGAACGGTGGTCGCTCAGGCGAGTTCTCATCGCGCTCCGGGTTAGGTAAGTAGCTCATGAAAAACCATGGCAGACCAGTGATCGCCATCGACCAGTGGACCTGAGCCTTGTATGCAGTCGGGATTCCACCATCGAGGAGGTAGTCGATATGCTTCGAGGCGTTGAAGGGACACTTGATCTCGAGCCCGGCAACCCAGTTGCCATCATCGTCCGCGATCAACCCATCAGGACTGCACCCGATGATGCGATCCTCCCGGGTAACGAAGCCAACCTCCTGCACCTTGACATTCTGCACACGCTCGAAGTGAGCGCGAGCGAATGGTTCCCAGTAGTTGCCATGCTCAGTAGCATCGTTCCCCTTGAAACCCTTGCTTGCGATCTCGCATTCGAGAGCGATCTCCCGGGCGTAGCCTACACGGCTCGCTGAGAGCTTACCGGTAGACGTGATGATCTTGGAGGCAGCCGATGCAGTAGCGCAGCCGAGGCGAGCGAGGAACCACTCCTCGGATCCCTGCTCGAGATTTTCCCGGACGATCATGATGATACCTCCTCCTCGTTGGTAGCTTCAATACGATTGAACGGATCGATGCTCACGGTTTGAGCCTGGGTCACGTTGCGAAGCTCCGAGAACTCAGTCTTCTCAGCAGCGGACACGGCATCCATGATCTCAGGAGAGAGAGTCAACCACTTAGTGAGGCGACGGAATACTGTCTTACAAGCCATCTGATTGTAGTGATCAACCCAAGGTCCGGAGCGTCCTGCCCGGGACTTGTTCTTGATCGCATCGATCTCAGCCTTGGACATGATCTCAGATTGGACAGCGCCATTCTTGAGGGTAACCTGCGAGTATGCTGCAATCACCGCGCCACGATCCTTGCCGATGTCGTAGGTGTGTTCGGTGATATCTCCCATGTTATGACTGAAGGTATCGTTCTCGCAGACTACGTCCGAGTGGATCTTGACTACGTCACCAGAGCGACGGGCGAGTTCCACTAGCCCCTTATAATCCAACACTAGTTGGCATTCTCGTCCATAGGGTATGAGGTGAGCGCGTCTTCCATCCGGCTCGAGACCCATGGCTGAGAGATCGAGCAGACACTTGAAGAAACTCTCCTGCGTGCACTGCTGAAGCTTGGGAGTTCTGGTGATAGCCGTGATAGCTACCCGGGCAAATCGCTCCGGGCTAAGGTGAGTGGGCAAGGCAGCAGAGAACTGCGCCTTCATTGCATCACTCGAGATGATGGCCTTCAGTGAAGACCCCGTTGATGTTGGTTTTATTTCGTTCATAGAGTTACTTGGTTAGTTGGTTTTTAATGAGAGCAACCACGCCTGCCAGAAGGATGAGAGCTGTAGCTGCGAGAGGGAATCCTGCGATGAGCCAAAATAGCTCACGCATCTTCGCCTCCCTCCCCCATCTTGTTGACGAGACCAGTGATAGCATCGAGATACTCCTCGCGCCAGCACGGGACTCCACTCTGTGCTGCCCAATCGAGGAGAGCGTCCTCTTGTGTCTCTCCTTTGCCCAAGACATCATCGTCATGCACATGAGCCACATGGCCGTTCTTGAATTGGTAAGTGAGGATTTGGTGTTTGTCTTGCCAAACGCGTCGAGGCGAGAGGCTTTGTTCTGTTGGTATCAGTTCGTTCATTTTGTTTTGTTGGTTAGAATTTGCGGATGATAAAGATTAACCCAGCGAGGAGCATAGTTGTTGAGACTAGTAAGGCTGGCTCTAGTAGACTAAGCATAAGGGCTAATGGTTGAGGTTTCGAGATTGTGATCCTCGTCGAGTCGCACTGCTGCATTGAACTCAGCGAGAGCCTCGTAAAGCATACGTGAGTGGTATTCGTGCCCGTCCTCGTGTTCTGGATCCTCGAGATCTGGACCGATGCCAGCCTCTTCTTCCATGTCGAGTAAGTTCTGAGCGCACTGAGCGAGCTCCCGGATGATTTCGTTATCGATGATCACGGCTCTATTCGGTAATGGAGATTTCCTTCTTGGAGAGCTTCAGTGTTCCAGACTCAAATCGTGGAAGCACCCATCCGAGGATAGCTGCGGTCGCATCTTTGAGTGTGGTCTCGGAGTCGATCGCGAGCACTGTGAGTCTGTCTTTTACTGAAGGAGAAACCTCCAGCACCGTCTTAGTTTTTGTCGTTCTGTCGTTCATGACAACGGGAAGGTAACCGAAAGTTACCTCCGCGCAAACTAAAAGTTTCCTAAAAAGAAACTATTTTTTAACTGATTCAAATGAAGCGAGTTGCGTCACAAGTTTTCTTTTTCGTGTGCCTTTTGCTCTGTCCAATTCAGCTTGCCGTCTCCATTAGTGTCGGCATCTGGATTGTTTTTAAAATACCTATCCTTCCACTCCTCTGGGGTCTCGTAGAGGAGGGCCGTGATAATCGCGAGGGTTAGAGAGAGGGTGACAATGATGAACGTAATCGAAATCATCACGGCAGAGAAGGCTGAGAAGTAGATGGAGCGAGTTAAATCCTGGATTTCTTTTGTCATTTGAATGACAAATCTACCCCAATCTGCGCATTTATACCAGCTATATCTAGCGGGTTGCGCTTTTATACCACTTGACTAATCCTGACTAGCTGCTAGTCGAGCGGCAAGGGCATTGATCCCATCGGAGATGGTGTCCAACTTTGGGGATACTTCTTCAGCGAGGGAGACGCGCCCCTTTAACTCACCCATCTCGTCCGTGAGGCTGATGAGTTGCTCGTTGTTTTTCTCCAGCTTCACCTCCAGCTTGTCGCCACGCTCCTTAGTTTCACGGTGATTTGAGTGGATGATTTTCCAGAATAAGCCGATGACTCCTGCCAGCACGGTGAGTGCTGAAATGAGAAGGGTGGTCTCGCTTTCGATTGCTGCGATAATGATAGTAGGTGTGATCATTTGATGTATCGTTGAGATGTGATGAGGTTCCCTTTGCGTCGCTCAGTCTCGTTGAGAAGGATGTAATCGAACGAGCGAACACGTTGTCCCCAGTCGTTGAGACTCATGGGGTTATCGTATTCGTCAAGCAGAGCGTAGAGCGAGGACTTGAATCGCTTCCAGGTGGACTTTGGAATAGTCTGGCAACCAAGGGAGGATGTTGAGTTGTAACCTCCTGAGTGCAGGTTGATTGCATGGAAGCCACAGTCCAAGCGCCCATCTCCGTCACGGTGGACGGTGAATGGTTCGCATTGACGGAACGCTTGAGCGCCCTTGTGTGTCCCCTTGCCAAAGCGATGAATGCCCGTCTTGAGCATTGCCATCCCCTTGCGCCTGCTGGTCTTGTTGCGCCAGCCATTAGGGTCAGTGTTAGCTTGATAGCGCTCGATCCCATCAGGGTGGACGATGAAGATTGCATCGTCATACAAGCGCCGATCATTCTGACCCGGTATACCCATAGAGTCGAGATAGTAACCTCGTATTGCGACTAACGAAACGACCGTGGAATCAACACCGTTCACGGCGATGATCTCGCGGAGTTCGTCCTCGTTAAGTCGCGGAGTTCTCATTATTTCTCAATCGTTATAGGGATACTGCCACCGCCGAACTGGTCAGGGAGTGGCACGTTAAAGGTGGCAGAGAACCCCTCCACTGACCCGCAAGAAGCGAGTCCGAAAGAGAGGAGGCTGAGAGCAATAATCTTTTTCATTATTCTTTCCTTCCCGCCCCCGCATCTGCAACGCCCTGCCCGATGATGTATGCGGCAATGACAGTGTTGATAGCTGTAAGCTGATCAGGTGTTAAACCGAGGTGACCCCCGACGGTGGTGATGACTGCTGCAATGACAGCGGCCCATAGTTTTCTGGATTTCAGTTTTTCTAGCATGGTTTTATATGGTTGGAACTTCGACATTGGCGACGATGTAGTCGCGCATTAGATTTCTGCCCGTGTCATTGTGATGTAGGCCATCTCCAGCCGTGTAATAGGTGGAGTCAGTGGGATCTCCGAATGCGGGGTAAGTGTCTGCGAGCAAGTTAATGTCAAGATATTGATCTGCAATCTTAGCTCCTTCGTCAGCAATCCACTCATTCACTTCGGTGAGGGTTGTCTGCTGCGCCGCGCTATAGGTGTATGTCGTCCCGTCTCCGGCGCTAGCCACAGGGGTGAGTGGCACAAGTATCGTGAAGAATCCGTCCTCGCGAGCCGCCAACAGTTGACGCTTCAGTGATGCGATAATATCAGACGAAGAGATCAAGGCTGTGATGTCGTTAATCCCAGACCATAACCAGAAGATCCGTTTTGCTTTGCCAGCAGCAACCCATCGACGAGCTTGGTTGTAGTATTGCGCCTCGACTCTCTGGGTCTGCTTCGCGCCACCAGTAGCCAAGACCTCAAATCTTACATCATCCCACGCGGCGTTCGCCATCACTTTATTGGCGAGAGGTGTGCCTCCACCAGAATTCTGAGCGGTCAGAGAGTTGCCCTCCCATACGATACAGGGCTGGAAGTCTATGACATCAGCCAGTATTGACTCCAAGAGAAGGCGAAGGTTGAACAGTTCCCCGTTGCTCAGACCTTCCTTGAAGATGAGCGATGTGGCGATCCTGCCGGTATGGAAGTAGCTACTATTCGGGTTCTTTCCGATCCCCCAATTTGGGCGATCTACCCAGACCGTTGAAAGCGGAAGAGTCTCCACTTCTCGCGAGTTGCCCATGATCGTGAGATTTCCATCATCAAGACTGAGTGCTCCAAAGCTCCATTGCCCGTCATTCGCAGCCTCAACATCAGGCATAGCGGTGACGGCTGAGCCATCAACACTACCGAGGCCGAAAAGGTTGTCCGCATACGTGGGAATGATTGCCCCTCCGATCGGCAACCCTGCCACCGTCATCACCATGCCGCGATTCGATCCACCTTCGTAGTTAGACAGGAGGGCGTTCGGCCCCGTACCCTCGTCGTGCGTGTAGATCGTCACTAGTGCGCGACCCGCAGCGGCGGTGTCTGCATTCGCATTTGAAACCAAATATCCGTTCGATGTGCCATTCAAGCTGACATCGTAATCGTTATTAGTGCCTGATCCCGTGGCGGTATTGCTACCCTTGATTGGTTGGAGGGTTGTGGAGGAGGACTGATGGTTATCACCAAAGAGAAATCCGCTTTCGAGCTTTGACCAGATGCCGAGATCCTTCAGCCCAGTGATGAGTCGCCGGTAATGATTGACCCCAAGATCATCAGTTGTGGAGGTAGCTGTCAGAACCGACTCCACATCTGGATCTTTAAAAGGAGTCCCTAGTCCAGCCTTAACCATCATGGGGGCGACTTCTGAGAAGCTAGTCCCATCCGCGCTATCTTGTATGCCTATATTGTCACGCGCCTGAGTCTTCTGGGACTCCGTGAGGGTTTGTGCGGCGTGGTAAGAAACATACGGAAGCTCTGGTGGAGAGGACTCGGTGCTTGCCCGAATCTCCAGGGGGAGAGGGACGGTCAGCGGAGTGTTATCAGATCCGTAGTAGGTGAGATCCATGACTCCGGGAATATCAACTCCTCCATCCGTGGCGAGTTTCGCGCTCCACCCAGTGATGGGGGTCGCATTGCTAACGGTTGTGATGGCGTTTCCTGATGCAGTCCAACCTGAGAGTCCCGAGTCTTCGGAGGTGTCGTGGTCCCGCACATCCCCGTTGATGATGTTGATTATGTCCGTGATGTAGTCGGTCACATTCGCACCACCGGGATCATTGGCGTTGGTCGCATTGGCCTCAGTGTATGGACGCTCTGAGGTTTTGAGTGTGAGGGAGCCGCCACCGGGGAAATTCATGGTTAAATCCGAGGTGATATCGGCTGCGAAAATGGTTTTCCCTACCCGGTAGACAGGGAAGGATTTGCTGGAGAGGTCGCCTAGTGTTGTCGAAGCGTTGACGTTGCTAGCCTCTGCTGCTGCTGCGCTGGCGGCTGCGTTTGTCTCGCTGGTTCCAGAGTTAGTCTCACTGGTGGCGGCGTTGGTCTCACTGGTTGCTGCTGCTGCTGCTGACGCGGACGCCTCCGTTGCTGCTGTCCCAACCCCTAAGTGGTCAAGCTCCTCTTGGGCTGTCCGGCTGACCAGATCCCCGTTGGCATCCTGACCAATCGTTGAATTGGTGGAGCTTGGGAGTGTGGAACCAGAGCTGCCTGGTGGGAATTTAACTGCGCGACCTAGCTCCTCCTTGAGTTGCTGGGCCTGCATCACACCGTAATCCAGAGCATTCTCCAGACTCTCCTCACGCATTCTGCCACCCTCAACCAAGTCAGTCTCCTGACTGAAGGGAACCTCTCGACGAAGGGTTACCTGTTGCCCTCCTAGGGGATCACTCGCTGATCGGTAAGCGACACTCGTGGTAACTTCGACTCCAGCCTCATCACCCACCCCTGTCACCGTGATGGCATCAGTGGATAGCACCCCGTCAATATACAGCTTGACGTGTGATGCCGCTAACACCTTGAAGGGGAAGGGGTAAGCTGTGCTGGTGCTAGCGTTGCCACTATACGAGGCAATTGGGAGAACGTCTGGAAGTGACATAGAATCTTTGTTATCTGGTTTTTAGTTGTAAGTGAAGGACATAGGATTGCAGCACCGATCAGCCTCGGCTAGTCAAGCACCTCCGTAATACCTTCGAGTCTCTTGATCTCGTCTCTGATGATGTCGTAAAACGTCATTGCGCCCGGTGTGATTCTACCCATCCCGCGAGCGATCTTATCGGCAGATCCGGTGATATCACCATCCCACTCCTCATCTGTGACAACAGACTTGAGGAGACCGGGGGCATCCAGCTTGCCGATACCCTGCGCCAATTCTTGCGCGCCATCGAGCACGGGAACCTTCTTGGCCCAGATCCGAGTATCAGCAACCCCGCTGAATATCATCTCCAGCGCATCCCCCGCAATAAATAGACCATTGAGCGGCCCAAGTAGCATGGCCCGAAGGTAGTTTTCTCCAGAGAATTTATCCTCGTCATCATCACGAAAAGGAGCTTTGGTCAAATCGCTTACAAACTGGAAAGTTAAGGGGAGCATGACTTGAGCAATGAAGAACTTCCGAGCGAAATCTTTTTTGGTGTCCTTCTTTCCCCCTTTGGTCAGCAAACCCTTAATGCCGCCAGCGTCAAAGAAGGTTTCAGAGACGTTGGCGTAGTATTGCAGGGGTGATGTCTTATACATAGAAAAGAGTTTGAACATCGAGCCGCCACCCTTGAAGCTAGAGAGATCCTTTAGATTACCCGCTTGCTGTGCGCGGTCTGTGATCATCTCGAAGTCGATCTCAGCCTGCTTGAGCGCATTAGCCTCAGACATCCCAGCCTTCTTGGAGTTGTCATAAGACCTCTGTCTCGCCATCCAGCCCCCAATAATCACAGGGACGATATCCCCCGCCTTACCTGAGAGCATCCCCACCTGTAGCGCCTTCATGAATTTACTACCACCATCCCTGCGTAAACCATCGATAACGTCACGCTCATAACCAGATTTGAATCGTGTTTGAACGTATGGAGTATCAATCATCTCCCCGATGTTCTTCTTGAAATCCTTAGCGAACAGGCCGAAGTATTTCCCAAAATCCTTAAAGGACATATCGAATGCGTAAGCGGGTAGGGATGTCAACTGCTTCATGGCAATTGACCACTTGAAGCCGAGAGACCCATAAGTGTGAGCGGCCCTCAACTTATCTAGCCAAGCAACGTGTTTGGCCTTACGGTTTCCACCATCAGCAAACCAATTCAACTTCTCGTCAATCGTGGAGAGAGCAGAACGCCCAACATATCCAGAAATATTATTCCTGACTGATTGATCAGCAAACACGGAACGCAACACCTTCACGGTATCAGCCCATGAAACATAGTGGTTAGTCTGTAGAGCGTGAGACATATATATGTCCAAAGCTCCAGCGGTCTGATCCATTGGCGCTCTGTTGGTGGTTCTAGTTATCGTAAAGTTTGGATCAACAGACATAGCCTGTCGGCCCTCACTGTCGATGCTCATATCCTTCGCTTCCTTCTTAGCAATACGCACAGCAGGTGAGTAGAAGTCTGTCTTGGGGAGGCTGAACCCATTCTGAGCGCGGAAAACTTTATTGATCTTGTGGTAGTTGTCCTCGTATTGGATGGTGAGCCACTCACGTATCTCCTTGGATTCAGGTGTGAGGAACTCTTCCATCTCCTTCATGGTCTGATCCGAGTAGCCCTCATGCTCCATCGAGTCCTTCAGGCCCTCCTGTCTCCAGAGCATCGTCAGATTGATTGCCTGAGATTGTGAGAGGGACATCATTTTGGCCTCGCCCTCGGTCTGTGATTCATACTCGACCCGTGTGTTGGGCTTGATACTCTTCCCGCTATCCTTGATCTCAGTGTAGCGGGCTTGTATCGCCTTCCAATCAGATTCACTAATACCGAGACCCTCAAGCTTGGCTTCCCCATTCAGGATCGCCTGCACTTTGGATGCTGGTATTCGCTTGGAGGTAGATCGCCCCTCCTTGCCATACTCCATCTTTGAGATTTTGGTTGGGCTAACCTCTTCCATCCCATAGATCGCCTTCGTTAGATCCATATTTAGGCTGGTCTGCCCCGCCACCTTGACGCCGAAGATCCGCGCTAGAGCTTCCTTGTACTGCTCCACCGTGTCCATATTCACCCTGCTCTCTTGATGTGTTGCCACATGAACCATCGTGGACAGACGCTTGTGTGTCTGGCTCGCTAGCGTCCCCACCGCCTTATTGGCGCGGGAGATATTGTTCATAATCCACTCCCAAGAAAGGTTCTGGCGTTGGAAATCAGCTATGCCGTCGATCTTGACATCTTCCGCTCCAATATACCGAGTGGGAATAACTCTTTCTCTACGCTTCTCGTTAGCGGCCTTGGCTTCAGATTGCGTCATCTCTCCCTGCCCGCCAGTGACATCATCATTAACCATCCCGATAGTCTCCTGTAAGAACTGATTGAATTGCTCGTCGGACATAGCCTTGAGTAGCTTACCCTGTCTGTGGATCGTGTTGAGGTTCTGATAGAAGTCGCCCAAGGCATTGGCCTTCATGCCAGCGATGTTGCCGAAGACGGACAAGCTATCCCGCTTCTCTGTGAGCTTCTGGATCTTAGTCTCGTCCGTCTCGGTTTCCAGCTTGCCGTCAACCTTCAAGATCTTCGCCTCAACCTCATCACGGGTGAGCTTCGAGAGCTTCTCGATCTTCATCACCTGATCGGCGTAGGTGGCATCAGAGTCAACCTTGGGTTGACCGCTTGATTTCTTCTTCGGGCGATTGGCTTTGAAGATCTTCTCGATCCGCTCGCGATGCTGGCCAGAGATCCACTTGTCCACCTCGACATCCAACTGCTCAACCTTCTGCTCGAGGAATTCGAGTCGGGCCTTGTCGCTATTCAGCTTGCCGATCTGGACGAAGCCGCCCATTTTCCCGCGAAGCTCTGGTGGCAAAGTCTTGAGGAGCGCATCATACATCACCAGCGAGCGACGAATGCGAGCTACTGGATTGTAGTATTTCTTTTGCTGGGCGACCTGCTCCTCCAGCCACTCATTGGCCTCGGTGCGAGCTTTCTTCGCGGGCTGCTCCACTCCATCTTTCTCATACTGCTCACGCAGATCAGCCTGCCTAAACGCAGCCTCCTTCTTGAGCGACTTCATCGAGCGAGCATCAGGCAGAGCTTCCTGCTCCACCGTGCCGCCGAAGATCATCTTTGAGACATCACGCTTCAATGCGTCAATACGGTCAACCAGTTGCTCAAAGACAACAGCCCTAGCCTCAGGAGCGCGAACCCTACGCATGACATTCTCAGAGAGATCTGACAACATACGAGCATCGCCGGGAGAGAAGGCTATCTCGCCCTTGCTCTGGTCGAACCGCTGGCTCAAGGGGATCACGTTGCCGTCAGCGTCGCGGGTTACGGGGTCTGCGGATTTGATTTGGTTGGGATTCTTGACAGCATACGTGGTAGACCCACTAGGCGTAGAGGGGACACCCTTTGCCACCACTGAAATCGCTTCAGGCGTATCCCTCAATTCGGATTTGTTTTTTGGTGGTGAATCGTCAATTTTCAGGTATGCAGATATGACACTTGACCCCCATTTTCCAGCCCCCTTCTTGCTATCTACAAAATAAAACGGAAGCCCGAGAAGGCTTGGTTTGTCGGTAGAAGCCTTGAATTTTTCGAATGCTCCCGAATCTGTGCCATGCCATACCCGTGGCGAATTATACCCCGCCTTCTTAGCAGCCTCGTCCACCATCTTCTGTAGAGCACTCCTGTTCTTCTCAGGATTCTTCGCGAGTTCAGCATACTCAGCGTCCTGCGCCGGCGTGATATTGGAAAGCATACGAGCATCGCCCGGGGAGAAGGATACCTCTGGATTGAATCCTGAGCGAGGACGATTAGCCGTGTCAGTAGGAACGATGATATGCACGGTGTTCTCATCCATGCCCTCCATCGCTTGCCCTACTTTCTTCTCTGACCCAAACTTTGAATTGGCTCGACGATCAATAATGCCGTCATAGCCTAGCTTCTGGAAGAATGTGTTGATGATCTCCCCCGCGCCAATCAGACTACCATCCTCGGACTCTGCATATGAAAGCTCCTCCTCGGCTCGCATCGCATCCTCGATCTGGTAGAGGTAAGCCCCATCGAGAGCAGCCTCATCCAGAGCCTCGCTGAAGTTCTGCGCTTCTAATCCGTAAAGGTTTGCCGTTTCCTCCGCTGCCTCATAGATGGGATTGGTCAGATCTCCACTCTCCTCTGCATTCTCACGCATACGCTCCTCGACCTCATCCTTGTATTCATCGAGGCTGGCTTCTTCATCGAGCTCGTATTGATCTCGGATCTCAGACTCGGAGTCCTCGCGATAGAGCTCAAGAGTCTCCGTGTCTATCTCCCCATTCGGATCGAAGAATGTTCCCCCACCTTCCTCGATGACGGCTGGATTCTTCATTGGCAAATAGAGAGGATAGATGCGTCCACCTTCTCCAGAAAGTTCAGCGCGAGCCTTCTCGATAGCCTCTTCCATTTCGATCTCCTCATACTGCTCGATCTCCTCCGCTCTCTGCTCGATGCGAGATGTCAGATCCGGGCCTTCCCCAGCGTAGTTCACCGACGCATCCTCCGGGCTAGTGGTCGCGTAGATCCCTCCACCGAAATCATTCTCTAAATTTTCTCGCGCCGAAGTGAATCGCTCGAAGGCATGCGTGCTGCCATGGTAAGCTCCAATCACAACCGGGCCATCGATGCCTGCCCATCGCGCCTCTTCCGGTGAGATATATTCTGCACCGGGCAGGATCTCGCTAGCTTCAGCAATAGAAAGAGGAACCGGGGAGAATGGCATGTCCACCTCTTGACCGTCCACCATCTCCACAGGGATAGCATCACGCTCCTGCTCGAAGATCTCCTGAGTATCCTCGCCCACCAGCATGTCGGTGAGTTTATCCACTTGAGCCTGATCGAGCTTCCCATCGCGCACAGCCTTCTTGAGGATGGTTGCACGACGTAACTGGAGACCGAAGAACTGCCCCATGGTCTTGATAAATGAACTGAGTTGAGCAGCTCCCGGGACGCGAGCCTGCACCATCGAGGACAAACCCTTCTTGATTAGGTTGCCCATCTTGGAGTTCTTACCCTTGCGAGAGTTGAGAGCGAGAACCTCAGCGAGCTCAGCGACCGCTTCATCCATGGCTACCTCCTGCTTCTCCTCACTTAACTCTGCGAAATTGTCTGGCAGGAATCTCTCCTTGGCTTCTGTGATGAGACTATCCAACCCCTGAAGGGCTGAGATCTGGTCTGCCCTTGTCCACGCCCCGGACTGCATCAGCTTCCTGCGCTTGGCATGTCCTCGCTCATGAATAAGAGTGAGCACGCTGGATCCATTATAGATCTGGGTGACGGCTTCCTTGCGACCCATCTGCCCGGCGGGTGTGTATGCGCCCGCGATTGTCTGTGTATTGCGATCTGACATCACTTCCTGGGCCACCTCACCAGTTCCACCATCACGCTGCTCGAGGAGCTCACGCTCCGTCTGGAGCCGTCTACCAGCCTCAGGGGATGCGAGCTCTACTTCAGCATCTGTAAACTTACCCGTGGCAACCTCGACGGACTCACCCGACTGCTCAACATCCAAAGACGCAGCCTCGAAGGATGCTTGTAGCTCCTGAAAGTAATGCGCATTCTCCTCCTCCTTGAGCTGGAGCTGACTGAATACTTCCTCGGTAGCCTCCCGGGGAGTCTCAACTTCCACGATAGTCTCACCAGTCGCCCTGTCGAATACTTCGAAGGTGGGGGAATCGGGAGTCCGGCGAACCGCAGGAGATACCCCGAACTTCTCGGAATCCTCATTGGTCTGAGTGCGCATCTTGTGCATCTCCTCCAACTCCATGACACTCTCTTGGGCCGTCTCCGTCCACGGGGCGCGAGTCTTCACCGCGTCCTGAAAAGCTTGCACCATCTCACGCGGGGTCTGAGCCGCATCCAACTTCGCACTAGCTTCCTCCGTGATTCCGAATGCCTTGCGCTCCAACGGGGAAGCCTGCTTCATGGCCTCCGCTCTCCGCTCCTGCGTCAAGCCGCGCCCAGCAACCATCACGCCCAATGGCGCAACCGCCACGAAGGTTGTCAGGGTCTTATTGAAGTATCCATCGAAGTGACCATCTTTGCCGTTCTTCCACTCAATACCTGGAACAGCAGGCTTAAAAGAGCTTGTGATATCCTGCACCAAGTCAGTGTTTGCATGTTGCGTAAGTTCCACAGCGGTCTCCGCTGCGCCAGCCACCAGCATCTTCGTCCCAAAGCGACCCACCTTGTTGGCGAAAATATCATCAATCTTGTTGAAAACCTTGCCGAGACCGGGAACTTTTCCAGCTAATCCGTATGACTGAAACTTTTCCAGTAGCATGTTAGGAACCGCTGACACCATCGACATCCCGCCAGAGAGACGATACGCATCATCCCTAGACCCACCATCAGCAAGGATCTCGCGACGATACTTCTCGCGATCAAACTCCTTCATCATCCCGAAGGATAAGGGCATGCCAACCACAGGGATGAATGCCACGGCACTTGTTGTGATCGCGCCGGGGATCGCGTATACACCCTCCTCTATCGCACGCAGCGACGTATCCTTGGGGGCTAAGGGTTGCGTAGGAGCGTAGTCCTGCTCGAACACATCTCGAAGCTCAGCCTGAAAATCCACCGCGTCACGCTCACGCTTGAGCCAATCCTTGTCGTTCTGACGCTTCTCCTCAGACCACGCCTTCGAGCTTTCTGTCCCTAGGTTCTCCGCGAACGGAGCGACGAAGACATTATGAACCCCCACACCCGCATTGCGGAAAAACTCCATTGCTGCCTCAGACCCCTTATCAAGTGCGCCACCAACACCACGACTGGTTCCCTTTGCGAAGTTCCCGCCGAATGTGGATGAGACCTCCGAGGGGTAGGCTGTCGCGAGATCGCGCAACGCAAACATGAACAGATCCTTCTCCTCATCCGTGTAGTTTCTGGTGCGGTGCGATGCATGCATCAGCCACTTGTCGGGGTCTGTCTGCATGTCACTGAAGGTTGTTCGGATGTCGAACAGCAATGAAGCACCGTATTCATCCTCAATCTTCTCCTGTGTCTTTTGCCAGCGTTCGTTGATTTCCAGTCGCTCACTCTTGGCAAGTGGGTTGCCCACCATTGACTCTTGAAACTCCGCTTTTGCTCTACCGCCACCCAGTAATGCCGAGAGCGTAGCCTGTCGATCAGCATTGTCATAGAACTTCTGCCTCTCATTCTCTCCCTCGAAATCCTTTCGGATAGCTGCCACAAAAGCCTCATCGCTCCCGACACCCTCGCCATTAAATCGCTGAGTAGCCACGGAATCCCTCAGTATGTCATGATCATTGGATGGACGATCATTCTCCGGGAACATCGAATCGATGTAACCAGACACCAGCACGCGATTCCTAACCTCGTTGGTTTGCTCTGGCTCGAAGTTGTCAAAGTCCAGAGTGTGCTTCTTGATCGTCTCGTAGTTCTCGCGCCGGATCTTGAGACCCTCCTCTTGATACTTCTTCTCTGCCTCGATTGATGGGCGTAGGAGATCCTGCTCAAACGAGTCATTCTCCGCGAAGGATGACGGCTTGAATTCTGGGATCGGGTCTGGTGAGACGCTTGAGGTGTATCCTTCGTTAGAGGTAATAGTGGTTGCCATAGTTTATGCGTTAAGTTCTTTGAGTCTGCGGACCCCGAGGAGTCTATTGGAGGGGTAGGTCTTGATGGATACCTCGTTCCCTTGATTGCCGCCAAGGACGCGAATGTTCCCTTTCTTGTCGTATCCGTGAAAGAATCCAACGTGACCCTTCCACGATGATTTATTGTCTCGCCACAGGACCACGACATCACCTTGCTGGGCCTGCTTCGCCGGAACCTCGTCACCCACCCCTAGCCAAGACTTAGCATTCAGTTTGCCGCTCCCCTTGTATCCAGACTCTTCAGCTACTGCGTGCGCGAA